>ERZ1026886.20-NODE-20-length-71261-cov-39.197287_pt1 | contig 71261 bp, 70 predicted proteins | sample MGYA00380173_ERZ1026886 | MGnify/ENA primary metagenome ERZ1026886 (study PRJEB33269, sample SAMEA4719809) | human gut metagenome | biome: human-associated habitat; feature: organic feature; material: feces | place: Cameroon | collected 2013-10 ... | reverse complement strand
TAAAGACTTCTGTATCAAGGCTTTTGTTTTGCTACTACTTAACAAAACGCGGATTTCTTCAAAAATCACGCCCACTTCGGGAGTGGAAAAGCCTTGATACATCGTCTTTTTTGCTTCTTTGGCGCATGGCTAAGTTTGTGCGTATAATAACACCCAAAAAGGAAAGACTATGTCAGACATCAACGCAAATGCTACGGTCACGCTTACAGTGAACGGCAAACAGGCACAAAATATGCTCGAACAGTTGAAACGGCAAGCGAGCGACCTCGAAGATAAAATAACAAAGGCAGCAGCTGCGGGCGATAAAGTCCAGCTGAAGAAGTTCCAGCGTGAACTAAAGCAGACCCGCCGCCAGATTGGGCAGATTGAGAGTGCAACCCAGGGAGTGGAGAATGTCATGAAGAGACTGGATAAAGCAAGTCCGAAAGAGTTGAACAGGACGTTGAAGGAGTTGAAACGCTCACTAAACGGCATCGAACGCGGTACGGACGAGTGGAACAAGCAGTGCGAGAGTATCAAGCGCGTTAAGGCTGAAATCGCGAATGTCAATGAGGAGCTAAGGGAAACCGAAAAAGAAAATGTGGGACTTGTGGACCGCATCAATGGCTTTGTGGACAAGTGGGGCAACATCATTGCAGGGGTGGCTGCGGTCGGCACGGGACTCGTCATGGCAGGACGCAAGGCAGTGAATGCCTTCGCTGAAATGGACGCGGAAATGGCGAATGTGCGCAAGTTTACGGGGTTGGCTGATGACGAGGTAAAGGAACTGAATGAGGATTTTAAGAAGATGGACACCCGTACTTCGCGTGAGGACTTGAACAAACTCGCAGAGGAAGCGGGGCGACTCGGAAAATCTTCAAAAGAAGATGTCTTGGGCTTTGTCAAAGCAGCAGACCAAATCAATGTGGCATTGGATGAACTTGGAGAAGGGGCAACTTTGACGCTCTCCAAACTCACCAACATATTTGGGGATGAAGCACGCTTGGGAACGGAGCGCAGTTTGTTAGCGGTTGGTTCTGTAATCAACGACCTCTCACAAAATTGTACGGCAAGTGCTGGCTACCTCGCTGAGTTTGGCAAGCGCATGGCGGGCGTGGGCGCACAAGCGGGCATGACTATTCCGCAAATTATGGCTTTTGCTGCGGTATTGGATAGCCAGGGTCAAGCATGCGAGATGTCGGCAACGGCTTTATCTCAGTTAATAATGAACCTTTTTAAGGAGCCAAGCAAGATAGCCAAGGCAACGGGCATGGATTTGGACGAACTGAACAAGGCATTGAAACGCAGTACCAACGAGGGACTGCTTATGCTCCTTCAAAAGTTGAAGGAGTTGGGCAACATGGACGTACTCGCTCCTGTTTTCAAAAACATGGGTGAGAATGGCGCCCGTGCTTCACAAGTTTTGGCGACCTTAGCCGGCAATGTGGAAATGGTGAAGTGGCAACAGGAACAAGCGACACAGTCGTTTGAAGATGCTACATCGGTGACGAATGAGTTTAATGTGCAGAACTCGACTGTAGAGGCGGAGCTGGATAAGGCAAGAAAGCGCGTCACGGAGTTGGCTATCGAATTGGGCGAGAAACTGATGCCCGTCATGAAGCACGTTATCAGCACCACGACCCTCACACTGAAGGCAATGAGCACGACAATAGACTTCCTTGCAAGAAACAAGGAAGCCATTATCGTACTGACTTCAATGGTGGTAGCTTACACTGTCGCAGTGAAAGCCAATGCAATAGCTCTTAAAGCACAAGCGGCATGGCATGCCGTGTGCAAGGGTACGGCTATCGCGTATCATGCAGTGGTGAACACACTGCAAGCTGGGCATATTGCCTTGAACCTTGTACTTGCCAAATTACAAGGCAATTGGGCGCGTCAATCCTCGCTCATGGTGGACTTGAAGCGAAAGGGGTTGTCTCTCGCTTCGGGTTGGGGCATTTTGCTCGCAGCAGCTGTGGCGCTTGGCTATGGCATTTACAAGACCCTTTCCAAGATGAACGAGATGAGTGCATCAGAGAAAGCGCTAGCAGAAGTCAGACAGAAAGGTCAGGAGGGTATTGTGGAGGAGAAAAACAAGATCGAAGCCTTGATTAAGGTGGCTAAGGATGAAAAGTTGTCGCTTGACGATCGCCAAAAGGCGGTCAATGCGCTGAACAAAATTATCCCGAACTACAATGCGCAGTTGGACGCTACTACGGGTAAGTATAAGGAGAACAAGAAAGCCTTGGACGACTATCTAAACTCTCTTGCCAAGAAATATGAGTTGGAAGGTGCCAAAGATTTGCTCAAAGAGATTGGCAAGGAGAAGGCGAAACTTGCAATGGAATTGAAAGAGGCTGATGATGCGATTGAGAAGGACAAGCGAATCAATGCTTCATCAAATTTTGTGGGTGGACGTGAAGGGCGTGCCATGGACACGGGAGCGGCTACTTATACTGCGCATCTGAAAAACAACAAGGCTAGTATTCAAAAGAAAATTGATGAGCAGAACCAAAAGGAGCATGCTATCTTTGATGTTTATGGCAACGATCTCGGCAAACAAGCTGCCGAGGAAACCAATCATAAACCTGTCATCACAAATAATGGTGGAGGTGGTGGCGGTGTGCCTGTAGTGGACGATGATAAGAAGAATAAAAAGTCGGACAAGTTTAAGGCGGAACAAGATTGGCAAAAAGAACAGAATGCGCTCAACAAGAAAGCATACATGGAGGGTGAGAAGGACTATGAAGCCTATGTGGAGCGCATGGAGGAGATAGAGCAAGAGTACTACGCTCGTGTTCTCAAAAACAAGAAAATCACCAAGGAGGAGAAAGCCGAAGCGGAAGCAAGTTTGGCGGAAGCGAAGAAGAAGCAGGCTGACCGCAAGAACTCTCCCGATGATTGGAAAGCCACAGAGGAAGCCAAGAACCGCATTGCGTATGCAAAAGGTGAGAAAGATTATGAGCAATACACCGCACGCATGGACGAAATCAATGTGGAGTATTGGAAAAAGAAGATGGAGCGTTCTGACGTTTCTGCTAAAGACCTCTTGGAGGCGCAAGCGCAATACCAGGAGGCAATGAAGAAACAGGAGGAGAACGCAACTTCTGCATCTCGCGAACGAGAAGATAAGGCGTATAATGCGCAACTTGCAGAGTTGAAGCAACGTTATATTGACGGACTTTCTGACACCAAGACCTACGAAGATGCCGTAGAACTCTTGGAGTTGGAACATCTTCGTAAGGTGGTGCAGCTTTACAAGAAAGGCACCAAGGAAAGGCTTGCAGCTGAAAAGGAATATCAGAACAAGGTATTTGCCAATCAGCAGAAGATTATCCAACGTCAGCAACAAGTAAAACAGCAACTCAAAGAGGAGTACTTTGGCATGAACGCTGATGAACGTTTGACTAAGTACGATAGTGACATGGCTGCTTTGGAACAGGTATATCATGCTGAAGTAAAAGCAGCTGGCGACAATGCGGCAGAGAAACTGCGCATTGAGGAAGCATTCGAGAAAGCAAAGTTAGCTTTGCGTAAAAAGTATGCCATTGATAGTATAGGCGTGACTAAGAACGGCATGGAGAAAGCCAATGAGAAATTGGCTAATTGGTTGGAGAGCGATGCCGGGCAAGCCGTTACGCAATCTTTCTCCACTGTCATGAGTGGTATGGGAGAGATATTCAGTGGCGTTTCTTCTCTCGTCCAGGCGGAACTCGAGAAGGAAACAGCCGCCATCAATGCCCGCTATTCAGCGGAAATTTCTGCGGCAGAGGGTAATAACTACAAGGTGGCGAAGCTTGAAAAGGAGAAGCAAGCCGCTCTTGCCAAAGCGAAGAACGAGGCGAACAAAAAGTTGTTTGCCATGCAGGTCATTCAAGCGGTGGCGCAGACTGCCCAAAACGCGATCTCTGCTTATGGTTCGGCAGCGGCTATTCCTGTGGTCGGTTATATCATGGCACCTATTGCAGCGGCTATGGCTATTGCTGCGGGCATGATACAGATTGCCGCGATCAAAAAGCAGCAACAGGCAAGTGAAGCACAAGGATATGCACAAGGTGGTTTTACTCCGCAAGGCAGAGTAAATGAAGAAGTGGGCGTAGTTCATGCCGGGGAATGGGTGGCATCGCAAAAGTTGCTCGCATCACCTGTGGCTCGTCCGTTCATCAATGCGCTGGACTATGCACAAAGAACGAACACCATCGGATCCTTGCGAGCCGATGATGTTTCACGAACAATTGTGGGAACAGGTGCGGTGGCTTCGCCTTCACCGCAACCTGTAATTATTCAAGCCCCCACGGACAATGTAGCTTCGGCAGCTTTGGCACAGAGTGCAGCTGTGCTTAGTAAATACGAAGAGACAATGAACCGACTAAACCAAAGATTAAACGAGCCTTTTGTCACTGTGAACACAGTCACAGGTGACACGGGCATCAAACAGGCGCAAGAGGAATACGATACGTTGATTAGAAATAAATCTCCGAAAAGCAGAAGAAAATGAATGCTCAATAACTTTTGCGATCCATCATCATATACATTGCAACAAAAAAGAATAACAGCAGCAAGCACCATGTGATAAGCAAACTGCATAAAATAGCATCAAAAACTCTTCTTGTGGATTCTTCCTTTACATATACGCATGAAATAAACAATGCAATACTTCCAATAAACAGAAATATAAGCGATAATGGAAGAGACCAAAAGAACCCCAAGGCAAGAATTGCCAAAAAGAGTATTAAACTTACAAGTATTATAATTATGGCACGTTTCATTTCGCAAAGATAATAAAAATGGAAATAATCATCAACAACCAACAAGCCGTATTGAAGGAAGGCACATCTTTTGACTTCATTGCTGAAAATAGATTGTTTACGGGAAGTGACAGCTATACGCTGACGATCACTTTCCCTTTGCGAGGGTGTGCCCAAAACATAGCGATATTTGGGCATATCCACCGCGCAGATGTGGCAAAGAACAAGGTGGTGTTCGATTGCGAAATTCGCGATTGTGACTTCTATCGGAGTGGTACTATCACCATTACAGAAATATCAGATGTGGAAGTCAAGACGCAATTTTTGGAGGGACGCAGTGAACAAAACTTTGACGAGACATTCGACGATATTTATTTGAATGAGCTGGATTTGGGCTATCCTACAAGCCGAGTGGCGGTTGCTGGGCATTGTATGGACGATATGCGCCCATACCCTGATAATTTTTGGATCCCGTTGCCTTGGGTGAATAATACTTCGGGAAACATTCAGAATGAAATGGTGTGGAGTGCAGACAGGAATGAATTTATTTGGCCGCATGAAACCAATGCGCAAATGGGAGCACAGGCTTTGTCGTTTCAGCCTTACTTGCTGTATATCCTTTACAGGATATGCAAGCAGGTGGGTTATAAGTGGGATTTCATGGCGTTGGAAAACTCTGTCTTTGTTAATCTCCTTATATGCAACACCTTGCCTGCGGCATGGGGTGCTTATAACTTTGCGCTTGCTTTGCCACATTGGACGCTGACGGAGTTCTTTGAAGAGTTGGAGAAGTTTCTGTTTGGGGATTTCACTATCAACCACAAGCAGAAAACGATTTCTTTCAAATTCTCTGATGCCATTGCCACGGAAGCAAATGAGGTTCTGTTGGACAAGGTGGTGGATAGTTATACCACCCAAGTCACACAGGAGGACAAGTCGGAATACTTGGGTAGCGTGAATGTGAAGTATGAGGACAATGGCAGTTTGCTTTGGGCATACCATTCGTGCGATTGGTACATTCGCAAATATGGCAAGGATGCCAAGGTGTATGATAAAATGGCAGATTTGTTGGAGGCGGCAAAGTCGCTTAAAATAAGTGGGGTGTACACAAGGCAAACAAGACCGAATGCCAGCAGTACACAGTATGTACGTGGCTACAAATATGGCTCTGATGGACACAAATTGTTTTATGTCAAGGAAAACCGCACGTACTTTGTCATGTACTGCTATAAATCGGAGTTTGTGATGGAGAGTTCTTCGGGCTTTTCAGACAAGACGAAAACGAAGTGGTATCGCTATTATAATCGTTTGCTCCCTGTCAATGCCTATGGGGAACGCTTTGCGGACAAGAATGCAGAGGACTTGGAACTGAAAATTGTGCCTGCTTGGATTGAGGGGACGGGAGACAGTCACGGCAATATGCTTTTCATGAATTGTGGCGAGATGGGAAGCAGTGAGAATTGGACACTGACAGAAGATGGGAGCGGTTCTTCAAGTGGTAGTCGTACTGATCGTGTGTTCGGCAGTTCAACGTCAGCCAATACCATTGACTACGATGCAGGAGATTTGGCGCAAGGTGCGGCAAGCCGTACCATTGCCAAGGGGGAGAACAAGAACACGGACGCTTACTTTGACCAAATATATATGGGCTTTTGGAACGGGGTGCAGTACTTTAAGCCGTATATGCCACACCCTGTGGTGGATTTTGTGGAAGTCTCAGATGAGTTCCAGGCATTCATTACGCCTTTTTCACTTCGCTTGAATGAGGGAATGTGGGAGGAAAAACGCGAAGTGTTATACAAAATAGATGGCAAGAAAAAGTATCAGTTCTCGTTTTTGTCTGATACTTTGCCCAACCCACGCGCCTTATATTATATAAGGGGAGGCAAGTATGTATGCGAAAAAATAACTGCGACATTCAAGGAGAGTGGAATGTCGCAGCTATTGAAAGGCACGTTTTATCGTGTTTTAGATGAAGATGAATAAAGCTTAGATGATGGCGCCTTGGAGTGCAGTGGCATGGCGCTCGATGGTGGTACGCAAAACCTTTGCGTAAATTTGTGTGGTTCGAATGTCCTCATGTCCGAGCATTCGGGCTACATTTTCAATGGGGACATCGTGCGCCAAGGCGAGTGTGGCAAAGCTGTGACGGGCTACGTGGAAGGTCAAATTCTTCTTGATGCCAAGCTGTGCTTGTATCAAGTGAAGGTAATCATTTGCCTTTTGGTTGGAAATTTTGGGCAAGTTGAAGTCATATTTCTTCAACACTTCCATAGCAGGGGCAAGGATAGGGGTGAAGAACTTCGTATCGGTCTTGATACGATTTCCATCAATGAAAACCAAATCACCCTCCTTCACTGTCATAGACTGATAGTCAAAGTTCTGCACATCGCAGAATGCAAGACCTGTGTAAGCGGAGAAGATGAAGAGGTCGCGCACCCGTTCCAACTTCCCGTCAAAGGGATAGTCGCGCATTTTCTTCAATTCGGTTTCAAGTAGAGGTTGGCGCTCTTTGCTCTTGCCACGGGTGACACTCACAATCTTGTAAGGATTGCGCGGTATCTCGTCCAATCGTGCCAGTTCGCCCACCCATTTCTTCAGGCGTTTGTGGTAGCCATAGATGGTGACGTCAGAACGTTCACCATTGTGCAACCATCGGTCGAAGACAAGAATGTTCTTGGGGGTCAAGTCGCCATACGTCTTTAGTTTGCCATAGGTCTTGACTGCATCAATCACTACTTGCTTGTGCTTGCGCGTGCCGATTTTAATGTCCTCGGCTGCCAAGGCTTCCTCGCAGTAGGCGATGAAATCTTTGTTGGAATTGTCCTTCTGTTCCTCCTCTTCCTCACCAAAGAAGTGGCGGTTGAAGTTTTCAATTGTAGATTGCTCACCGAGAATTTCCATTGTGGTGAGGATCTTTTTGCAATGGTCAATGACCTGCAAAGTGTCGAGTGAACGAGATTTTTCCTCCCATTCTTCGGGAGTGGTGGTGCATACCATTATATATTTACGCACCTTCTTGCCAAGATTTACCACCACATCGAGACAACCACTTCCCTTTTTAGCTACTTGCTTTTTTCTGTCGAATACGACTCTTACTGCTGAATCTAACATAGATTTTGCTTTTGTGCAGCAGAATAGCGCAAAAGTGGAAAAGTTTTTTTTTCAAAAAAGGAAACTTTTTTCTTTCAGCAGTTCAAAAGTCATGCTTTGGTATCACCATCAAAAAAAATGGTATCACCTTGGTATCACTTTTTTGTATCGTAGAGTATCGTTATGTCCTCTTTTGTCCACTTTGGCAAAATATTCCACTGCGAAGTGAAACATTCGCATTCTCAAAATTAGACCACATAACATTACTTTTTCGTATCGCACCATAATGAAATATAGTGTGTATTTGCTTGATAATCAAAACAAAATAAGTGGTATCTACATCAATGTAAATACCACTTATACTTTTTGATTTCTGATTTCCTTAAAAATCACTCAGTGACCTCGTTGGGGTTCGAACCCAAGACCCACGCCTTAGAAGGGCGTTGCTCTAATCCAACTGAGCTACGAGGCCTCCGTTTTCGGTGCAAAGATAAGGAAAAATTGGAATATAGCAAATAGTTCGTTGCTTTATTTTGAAGGTTGACCTTGTATGTACAGTCAATCAGAATAATGTGTAAAGCTTAAAACTATATATGCAGATGAAGAAGTAGAAGAGCAAACGTTGTTGCTCATTCTGAATCTTGATCAATCTTCTTATTATTCAAGGAACGAGATAGAGTGGACCACAACCATTTCCGTGTTTGTAGTTCGCACCTTGTTTTATGGCATTGAACAGGAATTGTTTGGCTTGAGCTATGGCATCTTTAAGTTCTAAGCCTTGGGCTTTATATGATGCAATAGCAGAAGATAGAACGCAACCCGTGCCATGTGTGTTATGGCTATTAAGTCTTTCACTTTGAAATTTGTGCAATGCGCCATCAAATAAATAATCAGTGGGTGAGCCTGGAAGGTGTCCGCCTTTAACCATTACAGGTGTGCCTTTTAATTTGTTGTATAAATACTGGGCCAACTCATCGGCAGTAGCATCACCCAATTGGGCAAGATGACGTGCCTCAGGTAAATTGGGCGTTATAAGTTGACATAGCGGCATAAGTTCTTCAAGCATGAACTCGTATGTCTCGTTGTCGACGAAAGATAATCCTGATGACGAAATTAAAACAGGATCGAATATGCAGAACTTTGGCTTATATTTACGCAGTAATTCTGCTATGGCATGTGCTATAGCTATGTTGGGCACAATGCCAATCTTTACACATTGGGGCATACAGTCCTCCATGGTAACTGCAGCCTGGTCAAAAACCAATTCAGCGTCAATGGGAATACTGCGTTGCACACCTAATGTATTTTGTACCGTCAAACACGTGGGAACTGCTTGTGCGTAGCAACCAAGCAGAGTCATTGTTTTTATGTCTGCCTGGATACCAGCACCGCCGGAGGGGTCGGAACCAGCAATCGTAAGGCATACTTTATATTGTTTCATGTGGTAAAATTGCGCAAAAAATGGTACTTTTGCAAGCAAAAGACAAAAAAATACAAGCTAAAATGATTCAATCAATGACTGGCTTCGGTAAAGCCGATGTTGTTTTTAACGGAAAGAAAATTCACGTAGAGGTTCGATCTTTGAATAGTAAGAGCTTGGATCTTAATACGAGGGTTGCCCCATTGTATCGTGAAAAGGAAATGGAAGTTCGCAGAATTATTGCGACTGCCATAGAACGTGGTAAGGTAGACTTCACAATATGGATTGAAAAGGACGAAACTTCGGCTGCAGGTTGTATAAGCAGCGCCGTGGTGGCAAGCTATGTAGCGCAAATAAAGAATATTTGTGAGGAACAACACATGGAACTCCCGCAAAATTTGTGGGAACTTGTGCTACGTTTGCCAGAAACGACGCAAACTTCTGTGACCGAGACTTTGTCAGACGAAGAATGGCAGGTCGTTCGGGGCGCCATCAATGAAGCTATTGAGCACTTGGTAGACTTCCGGAAGCAAGAAGGAGAAGCGCTTTATAAGAAGTTTACAGAAAAAGTTGATAACATTGAGCGTTATCTTCATGAAATCGAGCCTTTTGAGAAAAATCGTGTTGAGAAAATTCGTCAACGTTTAACAGACCGTTTGGCAGAATTGAAAGGGGTTGACTATGATAAGAATCGCCTGGAACAGGAGCTCATCTATTATATTGAGAAACTTGACATAAGTGAAGAGAAACAGCGCTTGGCCAATCATTTGCGCTATTTCCGTGAAACTATGGATTTGGGGCATGGCCAGGGTAAGAAACTCGGCTTTATTGCCCAAGAAATGGGACGTGAAATCAATACGACAGGTTCGAAGAGCAATCAAGCCGAAATGCAGAATATTGTTGTGAAGATGAAGGACGAACTCGAGCAAATAAAAGAGCAGGTGTTGAACGTAATGTGATTTTAATACGAGTGGGCGGCTATGCTATATGGTCGCTCGCTCAAAATCGATAAATAGAAATATGGCAAAGGTTATTATATTTTCGGCTCCTTCGGGTAGTGGTAAGAGTACAATAATAAACTACTTGATGGCGCAAAATTTGAATTTGCATTTCTCAATTTCGGCCACAAGCCGCCCGCCACGTGGCACAGAAAAAAATGGTGTAGAATATTTCTTTCTATCACCAGAGGAATTCAAGACGCTTATAGCAAAAGGGGAATTCTTGGAGTATGAGGAGGTCTATAAGGATAGATTCTATGGCACTTTGAAATCGCAAGTGGACGCTCAGCTTGAACGTGGAGAAAATGTCGTATGCGATGTAGACGTCTTGGGCGGACAAAATATAAAAGCATATTACGGGGACAAGGCTTTAAGTTTATTTATTCAACCACCCTCAATAGAGGTGTTGAAGCAACGTTTAGAGTCGCGAGGTACTGATGCTCCTGAGGTTATTAAAGACCGCCTTGCTCGTGCAGAATTCGAACTATCTTATGCAGACAAATTTGACAAAGTTGTTGTTAATGATAATTTGGAAGATGCGCAGAGTGAAGCATTGTCGTTGATAAAGACTTTCTTAGAGAAGTGATCCAATAGATCGATATGTTGCGCAAACGAGTTGCCTTGTTTGGAGGGTCATTTAATCCAATCCACAATGGGCATATAGCACTTGCACATGCCGTATTAGAGCAGAATTTAGTCGATGATGTATGGTTGTTAGTTTCACCACAGAATCCTCTAAAGGAACAGTTAGGGCTTAAACCTGAATATTGTAGATTAAATTTGGCTCGAAAGGCTCTGCAAAATGAAAAGCATATATTGGCAAGTGATTTTGAATTTGATTTGCCTCGTCCATCTTATACATGGAACACATTGCAAGCATTATCGCTTGCTTATCCACAAACAGAGTTCCTGCTTTTGATAGGTGCCGATAATTGGACATGCTTTGATCATTGGGCGAACTACAAACTTATTATTCAGAATTATAGATTGTTGATATATCCGCGTCCTGGATACGATATAAAAGCGGACAGCCTGCCTGTGGGGGTGAGCGTCATAAATGCTACAATGCTGCCTGTAAGTTCTACAATGATAAGGGATTTTGTTGCAAATAAGACCGACATCAGCCCATTGGTTCCCGCGGAAATCGTAGATGATGTAGTCAATCTGTATAGTAAATAACAAACGTAGGCGTGATCGTGATACTATAGTGCATACGTTCGCGCCAAAAATGTTTTTTGATATTTTGTCTGCACTCTACACTAATGAATGTATTGTATTGAAAATCAGCGTACTTGTGAGTGTAGATACAGCTAAGTATTGTCAGCACAACCTTTTGCATTAAATGGTTGTACTTGACAGCGAAACCAGTCATGGGGGTAAGAAAAATCAGTCGGGGCAATTGACATTTCTTGTTCCCATGACTGTTTTTACTTGTTGACGTATCTGTTAGACCATTCTGTTGAATGAATGCAGGCTGGGCAGGGTCGTGCAATGAAATATATAAGGCGTGCACACTTCGTATGTTTTTGGTTTTTAATTAGTGTTCGCTGAAAAAAGTTTCAAGCGCAATTTGAATAGAATTCGTAGGAGTGGGTAATCCGCCATATTGAACATAAGAACCGCAAACTTTGGCGAATGCAAAGACAAAGTTCCCTAAGGAACTTCATCACGTTTTTGACAAAGTAGCACATACCAGTCTAACATCTCGCAGTTTCTGGCCGTTTTGCTCTTATGTTGTTGGCACGATATATTCTCTTGCCAGAGTCGAACGAACATTCGACTTCGTTTCTCTCGCTGACGGCCTTTGCCATCTCTACCAAAATCAGGGGGGCTGCTGTTTCGGCGGTCGTCCAAATGGTTTGCTGTAAGTCTTGATTTCCTGTTCCTTGGTGAGCATCCCATAGGCCCTATTGTATAAAACAAATAAGCCAAAGTCCTGATAGATTGACTTTGGCTTATTTTTTTATACAACACGGCCCGCATGGGATGCTTACAGAACAAAAATACCCAAATCGAACAGTACGTTTCCATCTATCTTAAAATCTCTGATATGGCGGTCATTCTTGGCATATCGGCAACCCAGCTTCGCGAGTATATTGCCGACAAGAGCACGGAGGTATCAAGGCGATACCACCGTGGCAAGGCGGCTTCACGTGTGAAACTGCTGCACCAGGAGATGCAGCTGGCTTATGTGGGCAGTCCGCTGGCGCTTGAGAATACACGCAACAATTTGTTGGACATGGAGGACGATGAATGATTTGCCACCAACAAAATTTGCTTACTTCGGTCGGTGTAAGCACTTACTTCGACCGAAGTAAGCACGTTGAACGAACGAAGTAAGCATGTACATCGTTCGAGGTAAGATAACTATATCCGCATTATTAAATGAGTTTGCCGAATATTGTAGAGATTGCCAAGGCGGATCTCTACACGAGCAAAGAGGAACTTGCTGAAAAATATGCGCAATCGTAGGTGGAGCACCGCCAATTTGTGGACGAGGAGCGAACCCGTTACGGGCTCTCGCTCGTTACTGCGTATGCGGACTTGAAAATCGTGAAAGCCATTCTGCCCAATATGGGCGAGGCTTCACGTGATTTTCATCGATGGCGTTACAAAACGAGATGATCCTTTTGATACGCTGTATATTGGGTGTGAGAAGTTTACGCAGCATGTTTTTTATGGCATTGCGGTGGGTGGCGTGAGATATTTTTCTTAGTTTTGCTCTCATAATATGGTTTAATCTTATAAAAAAGACATCATGAACACATTAAAACATCTTGACTCTTTATTAGTTATCGCAATTCTTTTTGTCCTATCATCATGCCAATCTGACGTAGAACATGCTGATTCATTACGTTTAGAAAACAAATTTGATGAAGCTGCACAACTGTATCAGAAAGCAGCTGATGAGGGTGATGCATATGCAATGTGGAGACTTTCTAATGCTTATGCAAATGGTGATGGTGTAGACTTTGACCAAGAAAAAGCATTTACCTTATTAAAGGAGGCTGCTGACAAAGGTTGCAAAGAAGCTGAATGTGACTTATCACGGGCTTATATGTTTGGATGGTATGGACATACTGATTCTATAAAAGGGAAGCAAATGTTTGATAAACTCATTGCGCAAGATAATGATAATGCCTATATACAATCATGTTACGCAAGGTTACTATTAGATGGTGTAGTTTATGAAAAAAATACGGAAAAAGCCTTGAGAATACTAAAGCGGGTAAAGGATAAAGATGACCCATATTATCTTTGGGTTGAAGGTTCTATATATGTATTTGGTATAGATAACATCGAGTCTGACTATTCTAAAGCAATTACATATTTTACAAAGTCATTTGAAAAAGGTGGCAGAAACTCTTCTTATTTCTTAGCACAAATTTACTTTACAAAAGATAGAAAAGAAACTTATGATATTAAAAAAGGGATAGAATGGTTGAAAAAGGGCATCGAGAGCAACTCAACTGATGCAATGGTCTTGTTGTCACAAATATACTTATATTATTCTAAAGACAATGAAGATTGTAAATCATATCAAAACCCATCTAAAGGTATTGAACTCCTTCAAAAGGCTATAAATCATGGTAGTGGTGATGCTTATGCTCAATTAGGAATGGAATTTTTCAATGGTACAAATGTGAATAAGGATGATAAGAAATTCTTTGAGTATTCGCAAAAAGCTTACGAATTAAGAAACGGAAATGGAGCTTTCAATTTAGGCTGGTGTTATCAAAAAGGTTTAAGCTGCGAAAGAAACATAAACAAAGCAATTGAAATCTATCAAGAAGCTGTAAAATTGGGAAGTGGGAATGCTGCTGAAAATCTATTCTCTATTTTCAGATATGGAGATTCTCAAAATGATATACCAGTCAATTTTGATAGAGGGAAAGCGAAATACTACCTTTTAGAGGGTGCTCGTCTTAACAATCCTATAGCTTTGCTGCAGTTAAGTAACCAATATTACCCTGGAGGTGATATGTTTGAAACCAATAGCAACCAAGCATTTATATATGCAAAGAAATCTGCAGATGCTGGAAATGTAGATGGTTGTGCTAAAGTCGCTTATCTTTTAGATAATGGTATAGGATGTTATAAAAATCCCCAAGAGGCACAAAAATATAGGGATAAATATGAAGTCCAGAAAGGCAACAAGCAACAAAAAGATTAGAAGTACCAATAAAAATTAAGCCCACCCTTTCGGGCAATCCTTTCTTTCAGCCGCCGTGCGCATTGGCTCTCTTGCTGTGCGCATGGCGGCTTTTTCGTGCGCTTGGGTGTGGAGGAGTGGGAGAGGTGGGCTACATGGGTAGGGCTTAGATGTGGGGCGGTGGCAAGCGCCTTGCTTCGACAATCTCGTGACACGGCAGAAGCATTATCGGAGATGTTCTTGGTCGCCCCGTGCGCTTTGTCGGAAGGCAGAGAGCATAGCCATGGACTTTTGCAGTATTCGCAGCATTGTCACCGCTCATTGATACGAGCCAGATGTGGGTGGCTTTTGCTCAGATAGTTGTATGCGGATAAAGGTTATATTTCTCAGACTCTTTTTGGAAGACTTTGGGATAAAGGCGTTCATATTGTTACAGGACTTCGCTCAAACATGAAACAGAAACTCATGCCACTTTATGATAAGATTATGTTACGCAAAAGAAGTGTCATTGAATCTGTAAACGATTATCTCGAACTCGCGTATATAAGGTGTATACACTTCGTATGTCTCTGGTTATCAATCAATTAAAGTGCAAAGTGTAGAGTGTAGAAAAAATATGAAAAACAGTATATGTGATGTAATGCTATTTGCAAAAAAAGAATGTTTGGTCGCTCAAACATTCTTTTTTCGTAGATTGCGTAAGTAAAAGGCTGTGCGTTCGAAATGGTGTAGCATTAGCCGTTTTGTTTTTAATGTTTACGCTTGACGCCCTTGGTGGCTTCTGCCACTAAAGGGTTGTCCGGCCAATAGTGTTTTGGGTATCTTCGTCGTAATTCTTTACGGACTTCAAAGTAGGTTGTTTGCCAAAAGTTCTTCAAATCTTGCGTTAATTGCACTGGTTTGTAGCCTGGTGACAGTAGTTCCATCAGTATGGGGCGACGGTTGTCGTCAACGCGAGGTGTATCGTCCATACCAAAGCATTCTTGCAGACGTACGCTCAGTACGGGGTGCTCCGATGCACGTCCGTAGTCAATGCTAATGCAGCTGCCTGTTGGGACTTGTATGTGTGATGGAGCCAGGCGGTCAATGATTAGTTGAAGCTCGTAGGGTATGATGTTCCAAATGGCTTGTTTGATATCGACTTTCTTCAGCTCATTGATATTTGTTAGTATGTGTCCGTTGTTGTTAAGATAAAACGGCAACCATTCGTGAGCACTGTTGAGCAGATGCTGGGTCGAAATGTCTGGCAGAGATAATTCGGGGTGCCATTCGGCAACTTTGGCAACTCGTTGTTGTAATTGTAGTACAGAACTATCGTTCCAGTTAAACATGCTGAGTCCGTGTTTTGCAGTTGCGTCACAAATGGTGTTGATGAGATCGGCAGTGTCGATATGATTTATAGGTGAGTTCTTCAGCAACAGTTTGCCAATGCGTAATTCGTGTCGTGCGACGATAGTCCCTTGCTTGTTGTCCCATGACAGATTGTCCCGTTCTGTTATTATTGCAGAATCAAAGTCAGATGGGGTGATGGGAGCAGCCAAAAATACTCGGCCACATTTACCTGTTTCGGCATAAAGTGATGCTATGGCTATCCATTGGCTGGCAGTGAGTGTATCGCTTTGTTGCAAGCGTATGTTGTTGCCGTTGGCTAAACGGAAGGAACCGATACTGTCGATAGCCTTTGCTATGCGCTCAGGATAGGCAAAGGCAATAAGCTGTCCGACGTCATTGGGCGAAAAATTATTTGTGTTGTCTTCGTTATTTGTTTTAACCATTTTGCGATATTCAGCGGCAATTTGTGCTACCCGTCGCCATTGTGCAAGGCGATTAAGAGCTCGATGTTGGCGCAACGCCGATATGCGTAAGCTAATGTCGCAGTCGGTTGTGTCGGTCAAAGGGTCTTTTTCTTCGATAACAGCAGCGATGTCGCATGCTAACTTTGTAAGGCCGTGATTATTTGCGCTTAGTATCATGCGGGCAATGCGCGGGTGGCATGGCATGGTTGCAACTTTTTGTCCAAGTTCGGTGATGCGTCCTTCCTTGTTGATGCAACCTAATGTTGTCAACAAATGCTGCGCCTTCAACACATTCGCCTCAGGTGGTGGGGTAAGCCACGGGAGATTATAAATATTGCTTTCGCCGAAGGCTGCGACACTTAATACAACAGACGCCAAGTCTGCTGATATGATTTCGGGAGAGCGTTGTTGTGTCATTAAATGTTCTGAGGCAGATGTCCACATCCGATAGCATGTGCCATTGGCCACGCGTCCAGCACGTCCGGCGCGTTGTACAGCCATATCCATGCTGATGCGTGTGGTCTCAAGATGGCTCAGTTCGGTACGTGGATCAAAAACTTGTGTGCGGTATAAACCGCTGTCAATGACAATGCGTACTCCTTCTATGGTAAGTGATGTTTCGGCTATGGGGGTGGCAAGCACGACCTTGCGCATGCCAGGTGCTGAGGGTGATATGGCAATTTGTTGTTTTTCGGGAGCCAACTGTCCATATAGCGGACATATGGTGGTAGGCGAAAGGCTGTCAGCTAAGAGTTTCATGCACTTGTCAATGTCGGCATACCCTGGTAGAAAAGCGAGAATGTCGCCGTCGTGTGCAGCGTGTGCATGGCGTATGGTTGTTACAACAGCTTGAGCCATGTCGTTCATGTCGGGGGTTTGTTGGCTGTAAATAGTTTGTACGGGGTAAATGCGGCCCTTGCTTTCTATAAGAGGAGCTTGAAGTGCTTGGCAAATGGCCTGTGCATCTATCGTGGCCGACATGACAACTATTTTGAGGTCGGGCCTGATGATTTGCTGTGTCTGACGTACAAGTGCAAGTGCAAGGTCAGAATTTATGTTGCGTTCGTGAAATTCGTCAAATATGACGATGCTTACGCCATCGAGTGTGGCGTCATCAACCAGCATACGTGTGAGAATGCCTTCGGTGAGGACTTCAATACGAGTTTGAGATGATATTTTGCTTTCAAATCTGACGCGATAACCAATAGTTTTTCCAACAGTCTCGCCAAGCATGTGCGCCATACGTATGGCTACTTGTTTGGCGGCAATACGTCTCGGTTCGAGCATGAGAATTTTGCCTGTTTGTAAGGCTCCATGCAACATGGTGAGCGGTAGCAGTGTCGATTTTCCGGCTCCGGGTGGTGCTGTGATGACTAATGAGTTGTGTGTGCCATTGATGCTCTTGTTGACATTTGAGGCTATGTCGGACGCTGGCAAGTAATGGTAGCAATGTAGTAGTTCGTTGAGTGAAGTCATGGCGTGGGTGAATACAACGTAGGCATAACGTATAGAAGTTGACCAGTCGTCAGATATGCGTCAAACTATTTATCGTATATCATCAGACTGCTCAACTTCTAATTACAGGTTGATTGCAATGTGGTTGTGTTTATGGCACAAGGTATTTGTCGCCAGTTTCTTTTACAATAGTCTTGCGATAATTCTCGTCAAATCCAGGACGCTCAACGGCCTTTCCGAGTCCGTCAGGAGTGAGTTCGAATTTTCCATCCTTTTCGGGCTTGATTGCTTGGTCGTTATATTTGACAATCAGATATTCACCTAATTTTTTCCAACGTTGCATCATTTGATTGGCGCATTGTATTGAGTAGTCTGTGAGATAAGCTTTGGCTCGAGCAGGATCTTGTGCCAATAGTAATTTTGCTTTGTTCTCGACTTCGGCCTGCTGGTTTGAATAGGCCTGTTCAAGCTCTTGTTGCGCTGTTTTTACGCTCGGATATAATTGCGAATAGCGAGGATATGTCATGTTTGACACCCAATTTTCAACCCAAAAGGCAGAGTTCCACGAGAAGGTTACGTCGTTAGCTTCTTTGGGGTCGTAGCACGCGGGTGCTTGGCTTGCGCTACAGTAAATTGGGGTATAGGCAATCATGTTGGGGTCGTCGTTTCCATACCACACAATGCCTCCTATGGCATTTGGCAGATAGTTGCGCAGTTGAATAACATAAGTTCCAGCCGTTTGCTGTGTGGATATGGGGCGTTCGTTGAAGTATTTTTTACCATTATACTCCCAAGCTAATGGGGTGGGGCGGTAGGGTGCGTTGTATGGTCCAGCACCGGCATCTTTTGTTATGTCGAAAGGTGTACCTTCGTAGTGGTCGCGCATGGAGTTCATGACATCGTGCAGCGAAAGTAATTGTTTGGGCTTGAAATAAAGCGGCATGGGGGCAGCCTTGCCGATATGTTTGCCGTCAACGTAGTCAAGGTATTTATCCATGCCCTCTACCCATTTGTTGTAGAAACTCCATACACGTGTTTCGCAGTAGCGTATAGCACTGAAATCGGCAGGAGCATAGGCATCTGCGAAAGAGAATTCAGCGTCCTTTCCACTAAAATATCCGCGTTTTCGGGCAAAGCTGATAACGTCCTTGGAATAGATGACGTTCTTTTTGTCATGCAAGTTGAATTGGTGAATGCGGCTTTGATTGGCATGGCAGGCGATGCAGTCGTCTGGGATACGTACTGCTACCCATACGGCACCTTTCTCTTGTGGCCCTTTTCCAATCATTTCCATGATCCAAACCTCGTTGGGGTCGGCTATAGAGAAGCTTTCGCCTTCAGAGGCATATCCATATTTTTGCACGAGTGAAGTCATTACCTCAATGGCCTCTCTTGCTGTTCGTGAACGCTGTAGTGCAATGGTCATCAGGCTGACATAGTCAATGATGCCGTTGGTGTCGGCTAATTCGGAACGGCCGCCGAATGTAGTTTCGGTGATGCCGACTTGGTGCTCATTGATGTAGCCCATCACCGCGTAGGTGTAGGGGGCTTCGGGTATTTCGCCGTGGTAATGATTGGTGTCACCGTCAATAATTTTACGCATGGTTCCTGCAGCGTGTTTGCCTGCTGGCAAGTAGTTGAGGCGGCCAAACATGCCGTAGTCATCTTGGTTGTAAGTAATGAAGGCAGAGCCATCGGCTGATGCTTTTTTACCGATTAAGAAACTTGTGCATGCGTCGGCATTAGAAATTGTAGTGCTCCAAAGCAATAAGGAGGCAAATACTTTTGCTATGCTTTTGATGAAGTGTTTCATTATGGATTGTTCCGTTTTATCTGTAAATGATGTATGCAGGACTTGAGTTAACGGGGTAACAAGTCCAGCTGTTTATATATTGACTTGTTACCCCGTTGAAAGACTTTCGGTGATGTGTTAACAGGCTTTGAATGACATGTCAAGGCCCTTGACAGAGTGGGTGAGTGCGCCAACAGATATGAAGTCAACGCCACATTCGGCATATTGACGCAGTGTGTCGTAAGTGATACCACCGCTTGATTCTGTCTCGAACTTGTGATTGATAAGTTCTACAGCTTTTTTGGTATCTTCAATGGAGAAATTGTCAAGCATGATGCGATCTGCACCGCCATGTGCCATGACTTGTTTGATTTCGTCGAAGGTACGGCACTCAATCTCTACCTTCAGATTGAGTCCTTTTTCTTTTTGGTATGCAGCGCAGCGATCAAGCGCATTGGCAATACCACCTGCAAAATCGATGTGGTTGTCTTTGAGCAATATCATGTCAAAAAGTCCGATACGGTGGTTGCAGCCGCCGCCAATTTTGACAGCCTCCTTCTCAAGCATACGCATGCCTGGGGTAGTTTTGCGAGTGTCGAGCACACGGGTGTTTGTACCTTCAAGGCGTTGTACATACTTGTTAGTCATTGTGGCAATACCGCTCATACGCTGCATGACGTTGAGCATCAAACGCTCAGTTTGCAGCAAGGAACGCACTTTGCCTGTGACAATCATTGGCACATCACCAGGTTTGACATGCGTGCCGTCCTCCATGAATTGCTCAACTTGCATGGTAGGGTCGAAACGGTGGAATATTTCCTTTGCTATACGCATGCCTGCCAAGATGCCTTCTTCTTTAATAAGCAGGCGTGATTTGCCCATGGCATTCTCGGGAATGCAACAAAGAGTGGTGTGGTCGCCGTCGCCAATATCTTCAGAGAATGCGAGGTCGATCAGCTTGTCGTTTAATTGGTCAACTGTATACATAGTGTTTGAAAATCTTTTATTTAATAGCCGGCATGTGGGTGTGTCGGCTTTTTATTTTGTGCAAAAGTACTCAAAAAAGCTGCAAGTGCGTGATTTGTGTAAGAAAAATCACGTGTTATTTGCGGTTGTTAGGTATTTTTTACTGACAATTATGTCATGTGGCACTCCATTTGTTATACGAAAGGTATAATTAAAAATCAGACATTATGGCATTCATAGATTATTACAAAATTATGGGTGTGCCTAAGGATATTCCTCAGGCCGATATACAAGCAGCTTATCGAAAGCGTGTTAAACAGTTTCACCCCGACTTGCACCCTGACGACCCTAAGGCTAAGGCTAAATTCCAGGCATTGAATGAGGCTAATGCTGTGCTGTCAGACCCTGAAAAACGTCGTAAGTATGATAAGTATGGCGAACAATGGCAGCAAGCTGATGCTTTTGAGCATGCAGGAACTGCAGGAGGTAATGGCGGACAGTATTATTACAGTTCTGGTGATGGTGCTGACGGATTTGACTTTAGTCAGTTTGCAGGTGGTTCTGGTGCTTTCTCTTCATTCTTTGAGGATTTGTTCGGACGGGCGGCAGGTGGTCGTAGCGGGCGTCGGGCTTCGGAGCATACGTATGTAAATCCGGATGACTATGATGCGCATGCAACTGTCAGTATAGATATGTATACGGCTTTGCTTGGTGGTGATATATTGCTGCAAACGCAAAATGGCAAGCTCAAATTGAAGGTTAAACCTGAAACTCAGAATGGAGCGAAGATACGTTTGCGTGGCAAGGGGTATCAGAAGCCCGATGGCACTTATGGAAACTTGATTATAACATACAAGGTGAATTTGCCTACGGGGTTGACGGAACATCAACGTGATTTGCTTAGACAGATGCGTGATTGTGTCTGATTATGCAAACAAGACTTGCCAAAATGGTTTCTATGCAATAAAATATCATTAAATAAATGGCAGAAGTTTGCATAATGCTTGCATGATGGGAATAAATGCTATACATTTGCAATGTTTTTCATGGTATTAGATTTAAGGTTAGTAAAGATTGGTTGTCGTGAGACAATCAATTTTTTTTGTATATATGTATCATAAGCTCGTTTTTAATTGTGTTTTATATAGGTGGTCATGTTTCTGTGTGTCCTTGTTGTTATAGACAAAAAAAGAGTTGAAGTCTTATTTTGAACTTCAACTCTTGTAGTTGCGGAGGCTCGACTCGAACGAACGACCTCCAGGTTATGAGCCTGGCGAGCTACCAACTGCTCCACTCCGCGATGTCAAGTTTTATAAGTGCTTGTTGCTCTTATTTCTTGTTTGCGAGTGCAAAGTTAGCATGTTTTGTGATAACTGCCAAATTATTCTGCAAATATATTTTCTTTGTTGGAGCGGGCAGGGGCAAATATCAGGTGTAAATTTGCGGGATAAGTCGATAAAAGTGTTTTTGTTGAGGTTGGGTTGTTGTATAAAAAAAGAGTTGAAGTCCTTTTGAACTTCAACTCTTGTTGTTGCGGAGGCTCGACTCGAACGAACGACCTCCAGGTTATGAGCCTGGCGAGCTACCAACTGCTCCACTCCGCGATGTCAAGTTTTATAAGTGCTTGTTGCTCTTATTTCTTGTTTGCGAGTGCAAAGTTAGCATGTTTTGTGATAACTGCCAAGTGATACTGTGGATATTTTTAGAAAAATCTCTTCTTAGGCTTGATTATATATGTATTTGCGATATTTATATAGCAAAACCGTGCATTGTTTTTTGATTGAAACTGCTACTGCTCTTATTTCGCCTTACCTGCTATTTGTAGAACAATGGCTCCATTTCCTGGAACTTGTATGTATGCTGGTGAGTCTTCTTTGACTTCGATTGTTTGTAAATTGCCAGTAATTAGGTCGGTGGCAGAGGTAAGTCCACATCTGAGGTGCAAGAAGGAAATGGCATGTGATGGAATGCACACTCCAACGTGTACGGTATTAGGGGCAAAGTTTGCAACGATAAGCAATGTTTGCCCATCGTCAGATTTGCGGATAAAAGCGTATTGCCTGTCGCAATTGTACCCAAATTTATTGCTATAGTTAGCGTATTGCAAATCGTAAAAAGCGCCATTGGTGATGGCTGGTTGTTTTTTGCAAAGGTTGAGTACTTTATAATAATAGTTGTAGAGGGTAGCCTCGTCTGTTGTAAGTTCGTTAGCGGGGTTGGATGATGTAAGCTTGCGTAGTGAGGGTACGGACCAGTAGTCGAATATGGAGGTCCGTCCATCGCTTCCGCTGAAGCCTTCGGCATCCATGCCTGTTTCACCAATTTCTTGGCCAGCATAAACCATGAAGGGATTTGTACCCATCATGCTGCTAACTACTAATGCAGGGAGGGCTTTATGTGCGTTTCCCGCAAAATAAGCCGAGGCGATACGTTGCTCATCATGATTTTCGAGGAAATTAAGCATGTGATCACGTATGTCGTCGATACTTTGCCAGCAACCTGTTATAGATGAGGCTGATCTTCCATCACATATAATAGCGCGCAAGGTGTCATATAAGCCTACTTTGTCGTACAGATAATTGAATCCGCTGGCAATATAATGTCGGTATTCTCCAGGATTGTATACTTCGGCAATAAACAATACATGTGGGTATTTGTCATGTACCTTTTGTATGGCAAAACGCCAAAATTCGGCTGGCACCATCTCAGCCATGTCGCATCGGAAAGCGTCAACTCCTTTTGAAGCCCAAAATAATAATATATCTTTCATCTTGAGCCAAGTAGATGGGGTGGGGTTGAAATGATTTTGGCGACCGTTCATGTAGTCAATGCCATAATTTAGTTTGATAGTTTCATACCAATCGTTACGGCTCGGCCATGCATTGAAACAGTCGTTTCCTGTAGCTTTGGCAGGGTATTCCCTGTATGGGTGAAGTGCCCGGCGTTCTGTGTCGAAGTCAGTGTGTAATGTTTGTCCCTCGATGTAGTAGAAGTTATTCTGTGGTGAGAAACTTTGAGAGGTGTCATCGTCCTGACCAAGATCGTGTACCCCCTTTGGGCTTGCATCGCTGTGATATTGGCGGGCTACATGGTTAGGAACAAAGTCAATAACCATTTTAAGTCCTGCCAAATGAGTGCGTTTAAGTAACGATTCGAATTCACTCATTCGATTAGGCACATCAGTGGCTAAATCGGGGTCGATGTCGTAGTAGTCTTTTATGGCGTATGGGGAGCCGGCACGCCCTTTGACAACAGCGGGGTGATCTGTTGCTATTCCGTATTGCGAATAGTCGGTTTGTGTAGCATGTTCGATAAGTCCCGTAAACCAAACGTGTGTGAAACCGTATGATGCAATGCGTTTGAGTTGCGCAGAAGTTATGTCATTAATTTTTGCGCAGCCGTTTTGCTCAATGCTACCATTGGGGAGGTTGGTTGTATGCTTGTTGTTGCCGTATAGGCGTGTAAAAATTTGATATATTATAGGTTTCATGATATTATAAATATAGAAAGGTTAAAGTATAAGGTGCCTTTGCGTAAATAAAGGTGTGGCATCTTGTACTTTAACCTTTGGTTGTGATGTTGATTTACATTGTAATCTTTAGTCGTTTACGCCATGTGCCTTAACATCGGCATTGCCTTTGCAGATTTTTGCAATCATGCCTTGCAGTGTTTTTCCAGGGCCACATTCGGTAAAATCTGTAGCGCCATCGGCTACCATGTTATTCACCTCCTTTGTCCACAACACAGAGGCTGTGAGTTGGGCGATGAGGTTTGCTTTAATTTCCTCAGGGTCGGTGTGGGGCTTCCCATCAACATTTTGGTAGACAGGACAAATCGGCTTGTGAAATTCAGTTGTAGCAATAGCTGCTTCAAGTTCGTCTTTGGCAGGCTGCATGAGAGGTGAATGGAAGGCTCCACCAACAGGCAGTACTAATGCGCGCTTGGCACCAGCTTCTTTCAACTTTTGACAAGCTACTTCAATTGCCTCAACCTCGCCAGAGATTACAAGTTGTCCGGGGCAGTTGTAATTAGCGGGAACAACAACTTTGCCTGTTTCTTTACGTACTTCGGCACAAACTTCCTCAACCTTTTCATCGGCAAGGGCAATGATGGCAGCCATGGTTCCAGGTTGTGCTTCACATGCTTTTTGCATGGCTTTGGCACGTGCTGCAACTAATTTCAGACCATCTTCAAAACTGAGGCAACGAGCTGCAGTCAGTGCAGACAATTCGCCTAATGAATGACCAGCGACCATGGCAGGTTGGAAGTCACTACCTAAGCAAAGCGCACTAACAACACTGTGCAAGAACATTGCGGGCTGTGTTACTTTTGTTTGCTTGAGCTCCTCGTCAGTTCCATTGAACATGATGTCAGTGATACGGAATCCGAGAATGTCGTTTGCTTTCTCAAAGAATTGTTTGGCGATGGGGTGCTTTTCATAAAGGTCTTTGCCCATACCTACGAATTGTGCTCCTTGGCCAGGAAATACGAATGCGTTCATTATAAAGTCTGTTGTTAATGAGTTATCAAAATTAAATAGTCTGATTAGACCATGCAAATGTACAAAAAAAAGTGTATACTGAGTGGTTAGTGTGCACTCAAAATGCGTTCCTGTTATGGCGACAGACTTAAGATATCTGCTTCAATACCATTTTTTGATATCTGATAAAGATGTGATGACATGTGTGGGCAGCGTTTCATCAAAATTGTTTGCTTGCCATTCCTTTCCTTTGAACCATATTGTTTGACAGCCTATACTATCTGCAGGTTGAATATCTTTATTATAACTGTCGCCAACTACTATGCAGCTTTTGTTGTCTGTCCCAGCTGCTTTTACGCCCAAAGCCCATATTTGAGGATCGGGTTTACGTACGCCAACTACGGCACTTTCGATAATGTCATCGAAGTAACTGATCAATTTGTATTCATTTAGTACAGTGGTGAGATTTCCGTAGAAATTTGAAACCATAATAAGCTGGTAGTGCTGTTTCAGATATTTGAGTATTTGAGCAGAATTTTGTGTCGTTTGGTATGCAATATTGTTGCAATAGTCGGATATGTTTGCTATCACACTATTGCATTGTGAAGCGTCTATATGACCAAGAATTTGCATTTCATTCAAAGCGCTTACTTGTATCGTAACCTTTTTCTGTAGCAAATCATGAAAAGTGTCTGTTGGAACGATGATCCTTTTGCTGGCTAAGGTGCGCTCGCCTGTGACATATGCTTGTCGTAGTTGTGCATCGGTTATATGCGCGGTGAGAGGATTTTTAGCATATGCTTGCTTAAAAATGTAATACCAATGTATGGCCGAAGTGTCGAGAGTGCCACCATAGTCGAATAAGAATGTTTGCATAAGAGTGAAGATGTCTTTAGTCGTGCATGATTTTTTTGTTCCCAATCTTTACCAATCCAACACCAATGAATATCCACACGAGTTCTCTGACACGTGTGTATAGACTCGTGAATATACCTAACCCTGGGGCGCTTAGGTCTAATATTTTGACAATAAGAGATAGGCCTCCTTCGCGAGCACCAAGTTGCATAGGAAGGAAAAACAGTATGTTGCCGATGAGTGATGAAAAGGCAAGAACGAGTATGGCATCCCAAAAGGTGAGTGATACACCGAGTGAAAGTAATATGAAGTAATACTCTAAAGCATTGATGACTCTTGCAACATATTCAGATAGTAATGATAGATAGAATGCTTTTGGCTGCGAATGTAAATAAGCTATGTTGTCGTCAACTTTTTGCATGTCGTCGGCATGTTCATTGTAAAACTTTCGTGCCCATTTTTTTGCGATGGGCAAGTAAAGCAATGGCTTGAATAGCTTGACAATTACGCCTTTTTTATAGCATAAATGAAATACAAACAATACGACTATTAGGACGATGGTAAAAATGCCGAATAACGTCCATAGGAAGGGTGTCATTTTTTCGGTGTAAATAATGGCAAAGAGAACAGCGGCCGTACTCCACAAGCAAATATGAGAAAATATGTGCATCATAGAATAGAGTACCACTGATGACATTGCCCGTGGTACGCCTATGTAGGAACTTAGTTCCATTACACGATAGGGACCTCCGCCGAAACCGAAGGGTGTGGTGTAACTGAAGGCGAACCCAGAAACGGTCAACTTGTAGGCATGTTTATAGCTCAAGTGCTTTGAGTGTGTGCCGCTATTTACAATTATTTGGAAAGCCCACGCGTTGAAGGCATATACAAATATCCAGACTCCGATAACGGCGGGCAAGTATAAACCTGCTCGTGTGAGGTGTCTATACAATTCGGCGTAATTAACGTCAAATGTACAGAGCATTACTATGATGGCCGCTATGCCAAAAAGTAAAAACAAATTTCGATATAGTGGTTTCATTGAATAATAGTTGTGTTGAATAAGTGTTCACATAAATAATTTTATACCATCAGCAGATGCCATTCCAGTATTGAAGTCAGCTGTTTTCACACATTTGCAAGTGAAGGAGACTTCAGTCTAATGGTAGTGTGTGTGCACTTGATGATGTATAGATTATTCCGAGTACATGTTTATAATAGCTGCATCATATTTTTGCAAAGTTTCTCATGCTTATGCCTCATATATGCAAAGATTATGTTCATTACTGTAATCTCAAATATGAAGTATAGCCAAGGTTGGCCGATGAGCAGACTTATGTAAAGTGCAATAGCACGCGTGTTAAATGTCAGGATATTAGCCCATTTCATAAGAGGGAGACTACCTTTCCTGAATTTGTTGGCTAATTCTGGACAGACAGGTTCGTCACCATATTTATCGCCAAGCTTGAGCTTAAACAGTTGAAAGTTTGGTGTCATCTTTTCTTGCGAACGGGTGTAGTTGCCGTAAAAATAGAGGAACAACTTCCACATGCCATCTTTTTTCCAGTTTAGGGAATGGAATTCCTTGCGCAGCTTTTCAAAATTATCAAGTTCGCTTCCAGATTTTCCTTTGATAAAAAATAAATGGATGTTTCGGTAATAATCGGCTAATTGACATTGCTTGCCGTGAAAAATGAGACCAGATATGGCTGCTAATAGCCATATCCAAAATCCCCATTTGACTGTGGTGCAAGGAATATAATTGCCCTGCAAGCGCAAACAGATTGCAGCATATATGGTGAAAAACCATACATCTCCAGCAAATCCGTCAAGGATTCTTCCCCAACGGGTCTTTTTGCCTGTCATGCGCGCCAGCTGACCATCGGCGCTATCGTATAAATTGGCCCAAATCAAGAGTAAAATACCTATAATGGTATGTGTCATGTCTGGGTAATAGAACATGATGCCGGCTGCAGCACCTAAAATGATGCTTAAGATTGTGACAACATTGGGGTGTATGTTGAAGTGGTCAAATGCTTTGGCCCAAAGCAATCCTAATGGTCGAGTAAAGTGGATATCAAGCCACTCCTCAGTGTCTTGTGATTTGAATGTTGATTGTAGTTGACTTTTATTTTGAGATGTCATGTAATGTAAGTATGATATTGTTTATTTTATATGCGATAGCCTTGGCAGCCTCCTTTCTGCATGGTGCAAAACTTGGCCAATCATTGAAATCAATAATGCGGCATTTTCCATCGTTACCAACAACAGCATCGCCTCCATATACAACAATGCCTAAGCATCTGGCTGCATTGTCGGCTGTTTCTTTGAATTTAGACATTTCAAAATTGTAATGTTTGATGGCATCGTTGGTTGTTTCTAAACCGAATTTTGAAAAAGTCTTATTTTCAGTAGGGTAGGTGATATAGAAAAAATCAGTTCCCTGTATGCCATAGAACTTAATCAGATCGCCTGCAAGATGCTCCTCTGCAATAACCATATCTATGCCTTTTGATACAAAGCCATTGAGTGCATCGTGATAGGAAGACTCGTTGTCTATATAACAAATGTCATCGGCTTTTTGGGCACAAGCGTCAGCCCTTTTTAACCATATGGGGTATGATTGAGGTGTTTTAAGCAGTTCATTTGGTGACGCAATGGCTATATGCGGCATGGCTATGTTGTTTGCTTGCAATGTCTTGGCAATATCCGCCCTCGTGTTTTGTGACAAAACGATAGCGGAATTGATCACGCGTCCTGGGTGCTCATGCTCGAAATGGGCTAATTTATTTAACACGTCATGACCTCGTGCCATTGAAAACACGAGGTCAAAATCAGATAAATCTACGGCAAAAAACAAATCCTCATTAATGATTGAGACATCATGTCCCATTCGTTCAAGTCGGCTTGTAACCGCAGTAAAAATAGCGGAATCTCTGTCTGTTGAGTTGGGGCTGTAAACGGTGGATCTGCTTATACCTAATATGTGCTTCATTATGCTATTGGGCTGTTAAGAAACTTTCTGCTTTCGCAATATCACTTGCGTGGTCTACATCAAGTATTTTCGAAAAAGGGCATGCTTTGAGTTGCAATCCGTCCGTTACAAGTGCACGCTGAAAATTTCTCATTCGGCTAATACCTTGTTCCAAACAATGCTTAAGCGTGCTAAGGGCGTTTGGACGTAAGCAGTAGATGCCGCCAGATATGTATTCGCAAGTCCTTTTGTCATCGTAAAAACCGGTTATGTTCAAATCGCTATCTGTGCCAATATATAATGGCTTTTCATCGTCGATGTAGTTGGTAACAGCCATACAACCATCATAATTGCATGTTTTGAAATATGCTATATATTTTGCAAATTCCTCTTCATTAAAAATGGTGTCTACAGTTGTTAAACAAAATTCCTCATTTTCGAGATAAGGAGCCAATTCTGCAAAACTGTGCATGGAACTTGGCGTGGTTTTTACAACCATTCTAATATCGGAGGCCAGTCCTGCTTCTTTTAGTTTCAGAATATGTTGTTCGGTTAGCGGATTAAGTTGGTTGACAATAATAACTATTTCCTTGGCGTTATTCTTACGGAAAATTCTTATGAGTCTGTCAATAAGGGCTTCACCGCACACTTTTACCAAAGGCTTGGGTAGTTCAACACCTTCTTGTTGCAGCCTGGATCCTTCACCTGCTGCTATGATGGCGAATTTCATATAATCGTATAAGGTGATTATGTGATTTTGGGTATCACAATTTATTACTTATCTTTCTCGTTTGTCTTGAAATATTTTTGGCAAGGGATTGGCATGACATTCCATATAGGTCTTTCTGTTTCTGTATATATCTATTGCAGCGTACACTGCTTGACGGAAAGAATCTGCACTTGCTATTCCTTTGCCTGCAATATCGAATGCAGTGCCGTGATCTGGCGAAGTTCGAATAATTGGTAACCCTGCGGTAAAGTTTACTCCGTTATTCATCGAAAGAGCCTTGAATGGCGCTAAGCCTTGGTCATGATACATGGCCAGTATGCCATCAAAGTGTCGGTATTGTGCTGTTCCAAAAAATCCGTCTGCGGCATATGGTCCGAAACAAGGAATACCCGCGTCAGATAAGGTCTTGATGGTCGGCGTGATAATTTCAATTTCTTCGTGACCTAAAAGGCCTTCCTCTCCGGCGTGTGGATTGAGTGCCAATATGGCAATGCGGGGTGCTGAAATGCAGAAATCCTGTCTTAGCGCATTATAAAGTAAACGGGCTTTTTGCTGGATCTTTTCTTCTGTTATCGAAAAAGCTACTTCCGAAATAGGCACGTGAGTCGTCATCAATGCCACCCGCATGATATCGTTAAATAAAATCATGAGAGGTTCAGTCGTCTCGTTCCCAAAGCGATCCTGCAAATATTCGGTATGTCCAACAAATCGGAATTCATCGTTTTGTATGTCCGACTTGCTAATTGGCGCGGTTACAAGCACGTCAAATGCCCCATTTTTGTATGATTCAGCAGCTTTCTCTAACGAAGTAAACGCTGCCATACCACTTTCTGCACAAGGTTTCCCAAATTCGACGTTGATTTCGTCATCGGAGCAATTCACTATATTGAGCTTTCCTGCAACAGCATCTTCTGCACGCGCAATGACCTGAAGTGGTGTATTGAGTCCCAATGTTTTACGGTGAAAATTTGCGACTTTAACATGGCCAAAAATGATTGGCGTGCATAATTCAAGCATTCCAGGGTCAGAGAATGTTTTTAATATTAATTCGTATCCAACACCGTTGGTGTCACCCTGGCTAATACCGATTTTTATCAAGTCACTATTGTGTGCCTTTTCGGGTGTATTCTGTATGTCTGTATCGTAACTAATCATTCTTTTACGTGTTATATTTAGCATTATTAGTCTGCTTCATGGCTTCTTGTTTTGCCGTACTAAGCAATCCACAAGCTGCAAATATATCCTGTCCTCGTGAAGCTCTTATTGTCGTAAACAACCCATGAGAGGTCAGATAATCTCTAAAGGATATCATCTTCTTGTCCGATACGCCATGTAGGGGAGTATCTGGTATGTCATGGAAACGTATAAGATTGACTCGGCAGTCTAGTCCTTGCAGCAAGTTTATCAAAGCGTCTGCATGTTTAATGCCATCATTTATTTCATCAAAGACAATGTATTCAAACGACAATCTTCTTTGATGCGAAATATCGCTATTCGCATGTGTGGCCCCGCTCTTTCTAAAAACTTCATATTGTTTTAGAATGGCAACAATATCTGCGATGCTGAAAGCTTTTTCGGCAGGCATGATTTTTGCACGCTCTGCTGGTATGGGGTGATGCAGACTGATGGCTAAGTGGCACGAACTTTCTTCAACGAACCTTACCAATCCTTTAGATAGTCCTACGCTTGACACAGTGATACGCTTTGGGCTCCAAGCCCACCCCCAATCAGATGTCAGAATTTGTGTAGTCTGCAGTACATTATCTAAATTATCAAAGGGTTCGCCTTGTCCCATAAAAACAACATTCGTAAGTGTGTCACGTTCTGGCAGGGAGTATATTTGGTTTATGATGTCAGTTGCTGAAAGCGAAGCTGCATATCCCTGTTTTCCCGTCATGCAAAATGCGCATCCCATTTTGCATCCTACTTGTGAACTTACGCAAAGTGTAGCCCTTTCTTTATCTGGGATATAAACTGTCTCAATAAAATCACCCTTGGTTGTGGCGTATAAATATTTGATCGTTCCATCAACAGACCGCTGTTCGTCAACGGGTTTGCTGCAACCTATAGTATAATGCGCGCTAATTTTAGCCCTTGCGTCTTTTGAGATGTTCTGCATTTGGTCTATACTGGTAACGTGCTTTTTGTAAATCCAGTCAGCCATTTGCTTGCCAACAAAAGGTTTAAGACCTAATGCAGCTGCCACATCTTTAAGTTCGTTTGGGGTCATGCCCAAGAGCGGAGTCAAATTATCCAATGCGTGTAGTTTGTTATTTCTATAAAACACAAAAAGAGTCGAATTGCAAGTTCACAACTTGCAATTCAACACTTTGTCATAGCTTCTTATAATATTTATTTGCGATAGAGCAGCCATGCACCAGCATATTTGCCACTCAATGATTTACGAGATTGAACTGCCGATGCCTTGTCATCGTATGAAGATGCAATAACGCGGAACCAACCAGTAACGCCCTTAATTTGCTCGTCAGTTTTGATAACACGTGCATCATAGCCGTCTTGCTGTAATCTGTTCCTCAATCCTTCAGCATTGGCTTGTGTAACAAAACTTCCAACCACAACACTATAGGTCTTGAGTGGATTGCCACTTACTACCGACATGTTGCCATTAATTTCACGTACATCACTATGGTCTGTGGTAATGGTTGTCGTAGTTGTGTTAGTCGGAGTTGTGGGTGTAACAGGAGTAACCTCATTTGCGGCAGTTTCTTCTGTTGTAACTTGCTGCTCGTTTTGTTGAGTCTTATCTTGTGCCATGGCTTGTTCCCATGCTTGGCGATAAGCGCTTTCACGTGATTTACAACCAGTAAAAAGTACCACGGAACATAAACCGAGGGCGATAACAAAATTCTTTTTCATTATTCTTGTAGTTGATGATACCTATTATAAGTATAAAGGAAGTGGTTAGTACTCATCCACTGCAGATGTAGCTTGGCCGCAGTAGATAATCTGCCACAAAGATACGAAAGCTAAATGAAAATCACTTCATTGTTTTCTTAAACAAGATTAAAAACGTACTATTTAGCCTCTTGTGATAAAATATTACAGCAAAAATAGTGTCGGATTAAAAGAATATACGTATATTTGAACACGAGATTACTCACTTAAAATATTTTTATCATGAAAGTAAATGGATTAAACGTATTGGCCGCTTTCTTGGGCGGTGCAGCAGTTGGTGCAGCATGTGGTGTTTTGTTCGCTCCTGAAAAGGGAACCGACACTCGTAACAGAATTGCCGAAGCAATTCGCAAACGTGGCATCAAACTTAACAGCAAGGATATGGAAAGCCTTGTTGATGATATTGCAGACGAACTCCAGCCTGCGAACGATTGATGTAATACAACTCAAGAGTCAGGGAAAGCGTTATCCTCATTATGTGGTAGCCCTTTCCTTGACTCTATTTTTATTGCAAATATGTTTTCTTCTGACAAAAATATAGACATCATCACCCAATTAGTGGGAGATATAAAGAAAGATGTGACATTGCGGTACGAACGCTTGCAAATAAATTGTGTAAGCAAACTTTCGCAGTTACTATCCTTTATCGTCGTAGGAGCCATATTGTTCATGCTGCTAAGTCTTGCTGTAATGTTCGTTTCCATGATGGTGGCCTCGGCATTGGAAGGCTTGATCGGTAGCCAAACAGCATCATACGCTATAATAGTTGCCTTTTATGTAATATTGGGCGTTATTATATACGCTAACAAGAAAAGGCTTGTAATAGGTCCGCTAACAAACTTTATAGCCAATTTGTTCTTGGACGAAAAACCAGCAGCCGGCAAAGGCAGTGATGTAAATTCGAATAAACAGAAATAGCATGACAAGGGAAGCATATACAATTGAGAGTCTTGACAAACGAAAGAGAGAACTGGATAAGAGAATTTCTCAATGCGAAGAATCGATTTCGTTGAAATGGCATACGCTTTTCGCACCACCAGAGGCAGATACCAAAATGCAGCGATGGGTTAACCATGTAGAAAGGGCTATTGCTGTATATGACGGCTTTATGATGATGTATAAACTAGCACATCGTTATGGTAAGATCAAGTCGTTACTGCGCAAGAAGAAGTAAGAAAACAAAATTGCTGAGCTAATAGAATTATTAAGCTCACAATATGCGCACAATATGCGCAGTTGGCACATATTACATGGCCAAGAGTTCTGATTTCTCCAACGCGCTGTAATGTAGTAACCGCAACACCATTTTCCCTGTATTAAAAGTAATTATTGGGAAATGCGGGCAATAATCATAGCATATTTGTCATATTAATAAGGGATTTGTTGTATATTTGCACAATCATCTAACAATAACCAATCAAAGCTCTTTTTATGGAAATAGATATAGACAAGCCTTATGTGATAGGCCTTGATATGGGTGGCACTAACTCTGTATTTGGCATTGTAGACCAACGTGGCAATATCAAGTCACAAACAGTTATTTCAACCAAGGCATATCCTGACTTCAAGGATTATGTTAAAGCTGCGTACGAGGCATTGCAGCCTGCTTTAGACCAAGTGGGTGGCATACAGAATATACGCGCTATGGGCATTGGTGCTCCCGATGCGAACTATTACACAGGAAATATCGAAAACGCAGCCAATTTGGCATGGAAAGGTATTGTGCCTTGTGCTCAATTGTTTGAAGAGGTATTTGGCATTCCTGTCCGAGTTACCAACGATGCCAATGCCGCTGCCATGGGTGAGATGACATATGGTGTGGCCAGAGGCATGAAAAACTTCATAATGATTACTCTCGGCACCGGTGTCGGTTCTGGTATAGTCGTAGATGGACGAGTGGTATATGGAAGTGATGGCTTTGCTGGCGAATTAGGCCATTTCGTAATTGACCATTCTGATAATGCACGTTCATGTGGTTGTGGTCGTAAGGGATGTTTGGAGGCATACACCTCTGCTACTGGTGTTGCGCGTACTGCACGTGAATTTCTAGAACATAGCTCTGAAGCGAGTTTGTTGCGTGATTTGGTGGCTGACGAAATTACATCATACGACGTGTTCAAAGCTGCTGAAAAGGGTGACAAGTTGGCATTGGATATATTCAATTATACAGGTCGCATATTGGGTACAGCTTGTGCGGACTTTGCCACTTTCTGCTCTCCCGAAGCCTTTGTATTCTTCGGTGGATTGACTAAGGCTGGTGAGTACTTAATGCAGCCGTTACGCAAAGCATACGAGGAAAATATACTCTTTTTGTACAAAAATGAGGCAAAATTGCTGATATCCGCTCTTAATGGCAGCGAAGCGGCAGTGCTTGGTGCAAGCGCCTTGGGATGGGAATAATATCTGCAATTTGTCAAAGAAAAACTCATGGATAGTATGATGTTGTGATGCGATACATATTATCTGCGAAATAAACCTCGCGATTTTGGCTGATATAGCCAAAATCGCGAGGTTTATTAGTATTATTCAGTTAGTGTCCTCTTTTACCCAATCAAATGGTGCAACTCACTGATTTTCAATTATTGATGCCCGGTTAACCCATTCTGATATTATCGCTCACGGATCGCACCGATTGCACGGATTTTTTTGCTTATGCAATGTGCTTTAGCACCACGGAGATGACGGGTTTTACGGATTTTGTGAGCATTGCATGCTCACTTCGCTATTGGCTCGTAACGTACCCTTGGCGAAATACGTTAGCACAGATTATGTAGTAAGGTACCTGGTCGCAGCAACGAGCTAATAGCGAAGTGAGCATGCAATGCTCACAAAATCCGTCAATTCCGTCGTCTCCGTGGTGCTAAAGCACGTTGCACGAGCAAAAAAATCCGTGCAATCGGTGCGATCCGTGAGCGATAATATCAGAATGGGTTAACCGGACAGTAATATTTCTCAATATGCACCGTTTAATGGCGTGTACTGAATGTTCAGCACTCCTCGTCATGCTTGCGCCTCACGCAGTACAATGTAGCCTTGCTGCTGCGCCGGCGCGGCACTTGCAGCTGCACCAGTTCACGCCCAAGAGCCACGGCCGTGAACTTCTGTCCCATACCGCGCATGGCACGCTTTATTTCGAGCAAAATGGCAGTGGCCGTTAACCATTCACCACCCTCTATGTCCGACACCTCATGCCCGTTGCCAACGGGCGCAAACTCAAACAACCTTGCAAAACATTCGCGCAGAGGCGACGCCTGATAATACAAGCGGTTGTGCTGCTGTATCTGCTCCTCCTCGGTATGCGTAAAATACGTAATCTCACCAGTGTTCACCTCGTGCAGCAACTGTGCATAAAGTGGCGCATAGTCGAGCGGCGTGTCACAGTCTATGACGCGCTTCACCTCCTGACAGTAAAAACGGCGGCTGCCCGTAGGATCGGTCAGCAGGTCGAACCTGTTGCTGGTACCTATAAACGAGGCCACACGGGCCATTTTACTGAACCCGGCAGCATAGGGGCGGCGCGCCTGCATGGTGCCAAGCTGCACCAAATTCTTAAGTTTGGCGTTGTGCAACTTGTTGTAGCGGTCAAACTCGTCAAGATTGACAAGTGCAAAGCGCGACAGCGCCAGTTCAAGACGCTCGTCGCCGGCCAATTCAAACTTGTCGGTGTAGTAATTGCGCAGTTCGGGAGGCAGCAACATGCGGCAAAACGTACTTTTGCGCACACCCTGCTCCTCGCTCACCAACAGCGGTATCATGGCATTGCCGCTGGTGCTTGCACCGTCCGCTGTGGCCTGCACCCAACCTGCCACCATGCAGCGCAGCCAGCGCCCGAACACCATGCGCCACAGCGCGTCAGTGCTCACCCGTTCGGCCAGTGGCCCCACGCGGTCGGTGCCGTCCCACTGGGGCAGTGACTGCAAATAAGCGCTGAAGGGGTGATACTGCGGTATGTAAGCCGACTCCACAATGCGGTCCACATCATTGTTCCACACCATGCAGCCCCGTTTGTGCAGGTCAATCACCATGGTGTTGCGCACCAGTTTGCTCACGGGCACGAACCCTTTGTCCGCCTGGTCGCGCCGTTGCACTTCGGGCGTGCGGTCAAGCACATTATAGCGAATGTCGTACAATTCGTCCATAAGACAGATGGCTTGTTCGGTCAGACCGCAATTCGTAGTGTGGCCAGTTGTTTGCGGTGCGCAGTCAGTGTTGTTGCGCATGCGTTTTTTCCGCTGGGGCGTTACAGTGTTTTTACTTTGTGATTCCGCGCTATGCGCGATAACATCAATCAGTTTGTCAACGCCATGTTTCACAATGGCATCGGCATAGCGCAGCATTCTGTTAAGCATTCGTTTCATGGTAGTCAATACAATTTGGTTTGGTACAAAAGTAAAGTTGAATTAAAGTGCTGCAAAGGTAACACCAAGGCATTGCACCCCACAAAAAAAGTGTACAATTTGTACACAAATAATTGCCCATTCCCCGTCAGCCTACTTGTAAAAAAGAGCGTGTGCTTTTACTGCCATCTTACACTTTTTGTACGTAATAAGTTGATATACAGAGATTTCAAGAGTGTAGGATGATTTCAAAATATCTTACACACCCCTGCACACATCTTACACATCACACCCCGCTGCCTCGCAGTTGGTTTTATCGTATGCGGCGGGTTATACGCCACTGGGACGTAGAAAAATCTGTCGGAGCAACAGACGTTTCTGTTCCTCTATGCCGTAATATCCTCCTCTCATGCTTGTGTCGTGTGGCAGCATGTGGGGTGTGTAGGTTGTGTGCAGGTTGTGCAGGTTGCGTGCAAGTGGAATTGGTAGCATCTTACACTGTGTAAAGTATTGATAACCAATGAGTTGTAGCGTATTAGTGTAAGATGTAAGATACTCGGCGCGTGAAGTTTTTGTAGTATGGTAAAAGGGTCCACGTGCCACTTTCTCGTCTTGGCCCTTTAGCGTAAACATGCGAACGTACTCAAATCCCAAACGCTACCACCAAACGCAAGCACTAATGGGGGCGACGCGTCCCGCGTCGGGCATTAAGGCAAAGGCTCACACCCACCAATAAAGGCTCACAGACAGCACTAAATACATGCTTGTCTGTGAACCTTCGCTTTAATGCCCGCGGGACGCGTCGCCCCCATTAGGACTTGCGTTTTTTCAGACTTCGTCAATGCGTCACCCAGTTGACGTAACTCATTGATTTTTAATATGCGCCATTCAATGGTACAAAAAGTGATGAAGTCAGGAATTTCTCAAATTCAGCCGTGAAAAGAAAGAATAAGGCCATGTAAAGGACTTTGATGTATGACAAAAAAATGTTGGTATACATCAAAGTGCTTTACATGGCGTTAGTTGCTTTAATTTAGTTTTTTTGTTCTTGCGTTTGATGAAACTCTTTCCTTGTCTTAGCCATTGCTTCAGTGGCCATATTATGGGTCTCAATCAGCAATGGACTCTTGTGATATTGCACAATCTTGACTTCGACAGAGTTGTGTCTTTCCTTTTTCTCGGTGCATTGAACAATCAAATCAGGATTAGCAGATTTTGATGTTGGGGACTTGTCAAAATTCCGAATATAGGCAGCATTGGTTAGGAAGAGAATGTCGGAACCTTCCGGGATTTCCTGCATTACCTTGATCATAAGGGTTAGCATCATGCGGAACTCCGTGGTGTGCAGGTCGCTTATTACATCACGGCTGATGATGTTGCCGTGATGTTGATCTTTAGTCTTCTTCTGTCGCGACTCGGCAGAGTTCAAACATTTTTGACTCTGCTCTTGCTGTTTTATCAGTTCTATCACAACGGCAGCACTACCAGCTCGTTCTTTATGGGCATAATCACATGAGCCACCTATCCAAACGTAATATATAGAAGTGTCTGGCGTCATAATTATTTTATCTTTTACTTCGTGAAACGTTTTCTTGCCATGGCAGAGTTCAAGTAAACTTGACTCCGCTCATTTGGCTTAACGAGAATCTTCAAGGTCCGCAGATATTCCTTCTGTTCGGGCGTGATTCTGTAGCTCTCGATGGCTTTCTGGATGGTCTTGTTGTGTGTCCAGGGAGCAAGGCGGTTTTGTTCGATGTAGGGAATCGTTGCGTCCCATCGCTTGGCAAGAGCCGTGGCGAAGAACCAGGCTACCATCATCTTTACGTAATACTCTTCGCTCCTTACTGATGCAGGAATTTCAAGATATTCTGCCTTGAAGTCTTTATCCAGGTAATGAGACATAAGTGTCTCTATTCCAAAGCGACAAGTATAAACGTGTGACGATTTACTCCAAGTCTTGATCTTCGCCAATAGCTCCTCCTTGTGTTTGCCAAACACCTTCGGAGACATGATGTCGCAAACTGCCCAGTTATCCACGAAAGGCAGGAATTTCTCAGTAAGACGAATGCATTCCTCGTAGTCCTTCACCTCGGAAATGAGGAGACCATGAAGCATATTCTCATCGTAGTATTTGTGAGGAAGCTGATGAAGGAAATCCTCACATTCTGCCTCCTTTATAAAATCTTTTGCAAACTTGCGAAGCACAGGAACACGAATGCCTATGAAACTCTCCACAGGCACTCCCGGTGTCAGTTTGGCTTGGAAAGCAGCATACTGCTTATCCTGCATGGCGAACAGTCTTTCTTGAAGTAAAGTCATAAATTCTTTGTTTTATAATACAACATAGAAAGAGCAATTGCCTCTTTATTCCATTCTTCCATATTTCATTTCCACGCCTTCTTTATCATACTGCTTGCGCTTGCCGGTTGGTGGCTCAGTAAGTGTGATGCGAACTACAGCCGTGCGTGAAAGGGAACGGGCGATGCTCTGGTCGAAAGCATCCATGTGTTGAGGAAGGAAACGCTCACAGATTAGTCGGAGACCATGAATCTTTTCTGCTTCATCTGTCACTATTTCAGCCTTACCGAATGCGATGGCTGATTTGAATTGCAGGGTGAAACTGCCGTCTTTTGGACCAACCGTAGGCGCACAACGGGTTACGGCTGAAAGGCAAACTTCAGGATGAGTATTGATTGCCTCCAGCTTCTTGCCTTCCAAGGCACCATGAAAATACCAATTCACATCATCATCTGATGCGAGTGACAGGGGTAAACCATAAGGCTTGCCGTCTTCGTCAATAAAACTGACAGTTATATACGGAGCCTTGTGCATTACTTCCAATGCCCACCCACTATCCATTGCTCTTGATTTCTTTCTCATTTTTATCCTATTAATTTGTTTGTTTTTATCCTAATAAAGCAGCGACCAACCCCAACCATACCATCCATGCCATGCAAAACAACTACTCTTCGTCTATACGTTCAATTTTGAATATGACTGGTCTTGTTCCGTCAGAACAACAGCATATCATTTCGTTTTCACACTTCATCCACCCCTTCATGATTGAACCACCTTGCAGTCCGGTGTATATATATCGTGAAATAGCATCCCATGCCTCAGAGCAATGTGGCATTTTCGGACCTCCAGCTACTGTGTTCGGGTCAGCGGATGTTTTGACGAGCGTATTCAATCCTCCATGCCAGAAATGGTCGTTCTCTTCGTCACGCTCAAAGATAAACTCATCGCCAACATTGTAGCATGGACACATTCCTGCTTTAGGGTCGGCGCAATACTTCTCCTGTAGTTCAGGATAGACCTTCTTGTCTATTACTGTTACTTTTACTTTATGCTTCATATTCTTTTTTGTTATTTTTATCTTTTGTACTTAAACACTTTCACCATATCCTTGTCGCCACCCACGAGCTGGCTGCATCGGTTCAGCATTCCGGTGTCTGCGAAACCGCATTTCTCCATGACTTTTCCCGATGCAGGATTGCCGGTGAAATGGTCTGCCCAGATGTTTTCGAAATGCTTCACTTGTATGCAGTAGTCAATCATCAATTTCAAGGCTTCGGTGCAGATTCCTTTGTTCCAATAAGGCTTTCCTACCCAATAGCCCACCTCACAGTCATTTTCTCCGATAGGGATGTTGCTGGTTTCATGGGGGTAGTAGCCGATGCAGCCGATAGCCTCGCCAGTCTCTTTCAACACAATCGCCCATGTCGTTTCATTATGGAAGAATGTCTGGATTATCTCCCGACTTTCTTCTACAGACTTATGTGCTGGCCAACCTGCACGAGGTCCTACATCAAGGTCTGAGGCGTACTTGAAGAGCGCCTCTGCATCAGATTCCAGCCAATGGCGGAGTAAAATTCTTTCTGTTTCCATCAATTATTTCAATGTTTTGCAGTCTATTTACGCAGTCTATCTACTATGTGCGCTTACCCCAGCCAGTCGGTAAAGATAAGAATACATTCGTGCACCTTCTCAAAGAATCTGCCTATCCGTTGCTTAATGCCTTTCCAATAAATCCCATTCATCATAGTAATCATATATGTTTCTTTCTTTATATTTTTAACGGTAGATTTCAAATCCGGCGTAAAAAAAGTCTAACTTTGTCCGTTGAACTTAAATAATCTTGATGTTATATTTGTCTTCTTATGTATCGAGCCAGTCCGTAAACATATCTGCGGCAGCCTGGGTGATAGTGGAGCAGACGGTCGAACCACGCAAGATGTTTATTGAATAGGCGAACCGTAACTCCTACATAGACCATGGCGAAGAGCGTTCCGATGCCCACAATCTCCCATTTCCATGAACCGAGAAGCAGGAAACAGAACAAGACGGCTAAGACCACGAGCGTGATGTCCACCCGAATCTTGGCTTTAGGGAATGGCCAGCCGGTAACCTTGTGAATGGCAATGGAAATGCCCTCGCCAGGCATGGTTACTGAGCCGCACTTCACCTCCATGGCGATTCCGAAACCGAGGATGGTGCAACCTGCTATCTGCACAAGGGCATTGACCAGGATATTTTCTGAAGCCATCCACTGTGTAAGCACCATATTGAGGTCTATGAACATTCCGAAGATAAAGCCGATAGCGAGCTGGAAGAGTTGCACCCACTCGAAGTTTCTTCTCAGAATCAGAATCTGCAGCACCACGAAGATGGCGTTCATCATGATGGTGTAGCCACCGATAGTCCATCCTGGGATGTAGTCAAGCATCTTTCCTGCCGAAGCCATCACGTAAGGGATGGTGGAAATAACGCTTGAACCTAACTGACTTCGCACACATGCTGCGACTCCGAAAGTCATTACATAGAGCGAAACGAGCAGCAGAATATGCTGCCATACAAAAGATATAACTTCTTCTTTCTTAATCATTTATATTGTTTTGCTAATCAATTCATTCAGTTAATCCTCTCTGATAATCTTCGGCTGAGCCTTGCCAGCGAGAATGAGAATTTTCTTGCCGTCGCGATAGATATGAAGTTGTCGTGAGCGAACCACGACTGTCAACTCCTCATCATTCTGCATGGCTTGCCAGATAGGGTAATATACTCCCTCAGGTTCAAACAACTTCTTTTGAAAATGAGAACAGAGAATCGATGTATCAATAGTCATTGTCATATTTCTTTCAAACTATTTGTTTTCAAGGATTTATGTGTAAATACGCCATTAGCACAATCTGTATAAGCAGAATGGCAGGAATGCCATATTTGAATTTCTTGTGCATCGTCTTATGGTGCCAGACTTTCATTCCCACCCATGCTCCAACGCTTCCTCCAAGTACAGCCAACAACAAAAGTGTGGCTTCCGGAATGCGCCACTTGGCTTTCTTAGCTTTGTATTTGTCAATGCCGTACACGATAAATGTTACTGCATTAATGGCAAGAAGATAACAGACGAGGCAACTGTGTAATGTCATACCCTTCATTTGTTTTTTCTTATTTCTTTAAGATATCAGTTCCACTACTTTGCCGAATGGTGCGAGCGAAAGTCCACCCATCTTGAAATGTTGTTTTCTCCAGGGATTTCCGATGATCGTGATATATAAAAGAAAGCCGAAAACAGATGTGTGAGGCAAGCTCACAGGTCTCCGAATATTAGCCAGAGTAAAATCAACGGAATACGAATGCGACCTGTTGGACTATTCGCTTCACTTATCGTAGAACCCAAAGGCCATAGGCGCATCAGACCAATCTTGAATGCCTATATCGCAAAGGGAATGTCGGTGATGGTACATGCAAGAGCAAGACTGCCAGTGAAATAACCGATGGCAGCCTCGAAACCTCCAAAGAGCCACCAAAGTTATGCGCAAAGATTATTCTTTTATATTCTTGTTAATATCTTGCCATTCTTGATGTTCTTCCAAATGATTGGTCTTTACCAGTACGCTTTGGAAACCGAAGTTCCTACCAGCTTGGGCATTCTCTGCACGGTCGTCGAAATAGAGGGTAGTGGCAGGATTCAATCCTGTCAGCTGCGTCATCTCTTCATAGATTTCGACGGAAGGCTTCTCTTTCCGCATGGCGTATGAGAGGAAAACACCATCAAACAACTCGTCTGTGGAAAATCCCAACTGCTTCATCAGGCTGACTGATTTCTGCCAAAGCGTGTTGTTGATGTTGCTGAGCAGATAAACCTTGTATCGCTTCCGAAGTTTGACCAATGCTTCCAGTCTTCCCACAGGCAGATTGCCACACAATTCTTCGAGGATTTCCTCAATATCCTCGGTTGAGGTTCCTTCGCGGCAAAGACTCAGCATCTCTTTCAAAGTGACAGCTTCCGCCACCAGACCATTAATATATTGGTATATCAGTCGCTTGATCTTACGGAAATGGATTAGTCGCTTGAACATCGTAACGCCCAGGTTCTCCATGGCTTTCACAACAGAAGCATCATCAATATTCACGATGACACCGCCATAATCAAAAACAAGTGTTTCTATCTGTTTCATACTCATCCTTTGTTGTTACTCCTTTATTGTAATCGCATTCTATGTCAAGAATGGATCAAGCGTTGCCAGCAGTTCAGCTTTATCAACCACACCGCTTGTGCGCCACAAGACCTCTCCGTTGCGGAAGAGTATCAGTGTAGGCACGGATTGAATGTGGTATTGGCTTGCAGTTGCGCCATGTTTATCTACATCCACCTTGATAATTCGGATGCGACTTTCCAATACACTCTTCACCTGTTCCAAAATGGGGTGCATAGTCTTACAAGGTTGGCACCATGTGGCAAAGAAATCAACCAGAACGAGTTGACCGCTATTTATTACGTCATTGAATGTTTCCATAATTATTATTGTCTGTTTTTGTGAAGCAATTGAAAGTTTTGCCGTCTGTTGCAACTTTCCCGAAGAAGAATTTATCAAGTCTTAGCCAGTAAGCCATTTCTCCATAGAGAGCCTGATGGACCACCATGTGCTTCTGAGTTTCGGAGTCCGTCTAACCATCTGCTCATAATACTCTTTCTTTTCGAAGCCAAAGCCACAATCCCCGGCAACAATTAGCAAGGAGTCCGTAAGCTGATATTGGATACAGAGCTTGGACACCAACTGATTAAAGTCTCCATGAATGTCACCGGAGACAATAATTGTCTTGGCTTCGGGAAAAGATAGTGAGAATATGCCGTTATGATTCATCTTTTTTATAGACTCGATAGTTGATGTTACTTCTTTTTATAGTATTCATCGATCGAACGGCCTACTTTGTCCATTGAAATTTCTCCTTCGATATGCTTACGGGCAGTTTCGATAAGGAAGTTAGACACGCGCAGATTGTCAACGTCTTGTAATCCTATAGATGTTCTCCACAATTTGGCTCGTTCACGCTTTTCCAAATCTTCGCTATTTAGGTATTCTTCAAATACGTTCATATAATGTTTTGTTAAATGCTATTCGCATGAAATTACTCAAAATATTTCCTTAAATAATCTTCCTGATATTCATTAAGTTCTTTGAATTGTGAGTGACGATTGATACCTATTTCTTCAAGAGTGTCTAATGATAAAGCATCTCCCATATACATTGCTGCTGTTGGAATGAGTTTATAACAATCGTTATCTGCCTTAAATGGAGTAATCCAACAAGAACTGTCTTCACGAATACAACTAATGTCAACCACTTCAAGACGAAAGCGTATTTGATAATGACCTTTACCTATAAGGTAAAGATAACATATATCTCCAACTTGTAGATTTTTGTTACGAGCCTTTTTCCAGTAAGCACAACCCAGTGTCTGAATACTCTTTACATGGTCAATCATGCTCTCTTTCCCTTTTAGTAAAAAATATTCGTATCGATTTCATAACTGTTAATAATCTATTGTAGTTATACTATTGATGCAGGAAGGTTACTTTCCGATGCGGCATATTTACATCACTGATTATCAGTGACCATTCATTTTAATCGGTACAACCTCTGTTTTGACAAATGCACAGAATGTAGAGACAAATGCAAACCTCTGTATTTCATTGCTTTGCATATACGTGTTGTACCGCCTCTTTTCAGCCCTTTTGTGGAATGTCCGCTATCAGATACAACGTGTTGAACGATAGGATATTCCCATATGGATGTTACAGAACGCTTGTTGAATACAAAGGTAGTAATTCTCTTGGGATTTCTGTGGGTTGCAGTAGGATTTTTATTCCTTGAAGAGTGTTGGATGGTAGGAAATAAGTCATAGAATTAGAAAACTTTTGTAGGATATACATTCGATTCGCTTGAAAAAGTGTGGGAGAATGAGGGATATTCATTGGAAAAAGTGTAACGAATCGGATTTATTGCTTGGAAAAAGTGTAATTGCATATTCAGGCAATAACTATTATATCCTATCGGGTACAATTCTATTTATTACATTAATATTATACCTGAAATGGTATAGTCAATATATTTGGCTGAACTCCATAATGTCGAGCATCTGATATAGTATTCCATCAATGGCAGAATGCCAACTTTGATGAAAATGACCATAGTACCAATGGTTTATCGGATGATTGTCAGTTTTGAGATGGTGCAGAAGCATATCCATCGTTTTCCGCTCAAATTGTATATCCTCAATCAATGAAAGATCGTTTTCAGCCCATTGGTTTAGATTGCTTTTTGAGAATAGTTCGCAATGTGAAGGTGCGGTATGTGTGACAACCGTATCAATTAGGAAGCTGGTACGGATGGCATTCATCTTACCTGAATCGTAAATAGGAGCTTCGTTCTTCCAATATAAATTGCGAGAAATATTGTTTTCTTGCGAATCATTGAGATGGAGTCTGTATTTTCGTTTATTCCATTCATTTATACGATAGATACGGTCAATAGAGATAGCTCCACCAACACAAAGGATGGTATGATTACAGGCTTGTAGAATGGTATAATTAGGAACAGCGATGAAGCGTTTGAAGTTGAAACATTACTCCATCAAAATAAGCAGGATTATCATGATTACCACGCACAAACACAATCCAATTGTTGGCTTGGTTCATTCGCTTGGTGTTTCGTCTAACCATCTGCTCATAGTACTCTTTCTTTTCGAAGCCAAAGCCACAATCCCCAGCTACAATTAGCAAAGTGTCCGTAAGCTGATATTGGATACAGAGTTTGAACACCAACTGATTAAAGTCTCCATGAATATCACCAGAAACAATAATTGTCTTGGCTTCGGGAAAAGATAGTAAGAATGTGTTGCTATGATTCATCTTATGTTCCTGATAATAGCGCATGTAATTAATCTTATACTTGCAAGTTATCAGAAATCATTTGGAGAATTTCTTCGTTTGTGGTAGTTGATTCTTGTTTGTTTTTTAATGCAAAAGATGCTGCATCTACTGCTTCTTTTGATGTTTGTGGAACAAGCCCCGAATAAACTATATTTTCTATATGTTCTAATTCTGTTCGCTTTTTAGAAATTTGTTCTTTTGTGTACAGCTCTGCCTTTATATCTGATAAGAATCCCGCATACTTATTGCGCAAATCGTGCATAACAGCAGCAAATCTTTCGCTGTCAGCTGCCTTCTTTTCTAGATTTTCAGCTTTGTATTTGGTGGTGAAATATGTTAATGTCAACGCTAAGAAAGCCATTAATGGGACAATGACAATTTCAGGTAGCCACTTGAATATATTGGTAATTGCAGAAGCTGATACCAAAACAGAAAATACTAAAAGAATCTGATTTTGTTTTTTCTTCTTTGATAGGTATATATTCGCTTGACATAAATGAATTTTGTGCGTCCAAATTATTTTGTTAAAACGCTCAAGAATCTCCCTGTAAAGAATTTTTGTTTGTTCGTCCATATGATTTATTCTTCTGTCATGTATTTTAAAACTTTGATTAATACATCAATGTATTTATATGTATCTACTGGCATGTTGCTTCCTGGTGCTGTCAGATTAAAGCTCCAAACAGGGCATGAATCATAAAGCCTTTTTTCGTAAGTTCCTATTGGTTGATTAGAACTTTGTTCTCCTTCTCTTAGCCAGTGCCAATCAGCAATATTATGATAAATAAAACTATCAATCACGATTCCCGGAAGATGGTAACTCCTAAAATAGTTATCACGAATTTCACGCATGTGCTTACATGTGTCGAATAACAAACCATTGCTTGCAATATTTTTTTCCTTCATTGCCTGTTGCTCGCTTTTGGGATTAGTTGTCAACCAGTTGCCACCCATATTTGAATCTGGATAGTCGTATTTCCCATTCCAATTACCCCACCAATCTAATTGACGAAAAGCTGGTAGAACTTCAAATTTAATCCCATCGGAAAAGTTTATCACAACGACTTGCCCATCTCCATGAATATCACTGTTCGGATAGGTTTGTAAAATTGCATTCTTCAATGCTTGTAGTAATCTGGACTGACCATTTCCCCTTAGTGCGTCATATTTATTATATTCGTCTCGTGGCAATTCGACAAGTATATCAATGTCACTTGTATCAATAGCAGTACCTCTACCATAAGAGCCCACATATAAACTATGAGCAGTTTCGCTGGTGCTACCCCAAAATTCCGAATTAACCGCTCTTGTTATGCGTCTATATCTCTGAGATACTAACGAACGCTGTTCAATGCTAATTATTTCGCCTCTTTTTCTAACTGTATCCATATTAATTTTAATTCGTACACAAAAGTACAAAAATAATCCCAGTTTATCGAGTATAATTCACTATATTTACACTATAAAATCATATCAAAGAATGAAACTAAATAGAATAAAGGCTGTATTATCTGAAAAAGGTATCTCTCAGACATGGTTGGCAAAGAAACTCGGCAAGAGTTTCAGTATGGTAAATGCTTATGTCTGTAATAGGATTCAACCAAATTTAGAGACCTTGCAACAGATAGCAGAGATATTGCAGGTCGATTTGAAGGATTTGATAACCGACAAAAAGGATAGGTGATATGAAGCGGTTTTCGGAAGCTACACGGGTGCAGATGCCTGCAATGGTTCATCTCACCCAAATAGGATATACTTACTTCGGTAAGTTGAGTGAAGATAAGAATGGCACGGTCTATGACGGTGACACGAATATTCTTTTGCAGGTATTTGAACGGCAGTTTAAGAATCTGAATCCCGGACATGAGGGAGAGTTTCTTCAAGTTTTGAAAGATATTCGTAAGGAACTGAACGATGATGACCTCGGTTGAGGCTTTTACAACCGTCTCAAAGCTGTTTCGCCTGTAAAGCTGATAGACTTTGATAACATTGGGAATAATACGTTCCATTTCACAGCCGAATTTACCTGTAAGAACGGACAGGACGAATTTCGTCCTGACATTACTTTGTTCGTAAACGGATTGCCACTTTGTTTTGTAGAAGTGAAGAAACCCAACAATCATGGTGGTATGTTGGCAGAGAGCGCACGAATGAATAAAGAACGCTTCCCGAATAAAAAGTTTCGCCGCTTTATCAACATTACGCAGTTGATGATATTCAGCAATAATATGGAATATGATGCGTTGGGCGGTATCGTACCCATACAAGGGGCTTTCTATTGTACTGGGGCACGTTCATACGCACCATTCAATTGCTTCCGTGAAGAAAATTTAAGCGGTCAGAAAATACCACCGTTCCATCGTGACTATCCGTATAAGGAGATTGACAAGACGGTGGAAAAACAGATATTGTCTGATTATAATTGCCAAGATAGTCATTGATGTTTTCTCGAAGCCATTTGTCTCGGTAAGCAATCTTCAACAATCCTCTGAAAGTAGAGTAGTAGCCGGATGCCGAATTGAGAGATATGGGACGATTGCTGTGTTTGAGCTGCTTGGCATTCAACAGGTACTCACGGAACTTCTTACATAAATCCACATTCACTTCGCCGAAGGTACATTGCCCTTTGACGCAGTTGTAGAAATGCTGATAGACAAACATCCATTTCTGGTCTTTGCTTCGGCACATCTTTTTGAAGTAGGCGAGAAAGTCGACTTTCTGCTTGGTCTTGTCTAAGGAACCGAACTCTTCATTGATGAGCGATTGCACTCTGATACAACGAATAGCCTCTGCCTTGTTTAGCATATCGTTGTTGAATTCCCGTTCCATTTCATTTTTAGGATGGGCATAGATGTAGATGCCGAGATATTCCCGACGGCTCATCTGCATGGTTTCGGGGTTACGAACTGCCGGATAATAATCCAGATACAAAGAGATGCGATTATTCCGAATCGCTCTTTGGCGAACTGTTACTTTTGTACACGTGTGTGTCATACTGATTAATATTTAGAGTTTTACATTTGTTTGGTGCAAAGGAATAAGGTGATTCAATGGTGACAACATTCACCGATAAATAACGGCTTATTCAATCTTTGGGGCTGCAAGTAGCTTATCCAATTCAGGTTTGGAGATAAGTGTGTATTTGCCTTTCTTGACCTTTGGGATATTATGATATTTCGCATAATGATAGAGTTGGTCACGGGTAAGATTGAACTTCTCCATAGCTTCGGCTACCGTATAATACAGAGGTTCTTCGGGTGCTACCACTCCTTTGGCTATATCGACATGTTTCTTGGAATAATAACCATGATACCTTCTTTCTTCTTTGGAATGGCATTCTTAGAAACGAAAGTGTAGATAGCGGATAAGGTCATGCCAAATTTTTCCTGCATTTCTTGTGTACTATACCATTCTGTAATGTCGGGATCCGGGGTTTTCTTAGCGAAGTAAGCATCCACGTGCTTCTTGCTCCAGTAGGTCTTGCCACGATTGAAAGTCCGGGGAATGTTGTTTTTCTTGGCTACCAAGAATATCCATGATTCGTTTACATGGTATTTCTCTTTTACTTCGGCTGTGGTGTAGAAGTCGGTGATAGGAATAGTGTCCTTCGGTTGTCGTTGTTCATAAGGACGAGCTTCCAGCATTCGATCAATATCTCCTTTACGGATAAAAGACAATCTGCTACTGATGCGGAATGCTTGTAGTTTTCCTGCATATACCATTTTATATATAGCTTGTTTACTCAATCCTAATAAAGTTGCAACCTCCTTGAATATAGGTATTCCTTGTCCTTGAAATCGGATATAGGTTGTTCACTGATGACCGTTTGGACTTTGCTTTCAACTTCTTGTATTCTCTTCTGCCGTATCGCTTCTTTGTATGCAAGATTATTGCACCGATGAGAACAGAAACGTGTTGTTAGCTTTTGGGCATAGAATGTTATGCCACGCCATTCGCATACCTTCTTGATTTTCATTTACTTGTTGCCATATTCGTTACTTTTAGAGGTCTATTTCTCTTGTTATTTCTCCATTTTGTTCAACCATCGTAAATCATTGTCAACTATAGTCAACTTTCTCCACGACCTTTCCGACCTAAAATCGGAGAGTAACAAGCGAGCAACAAATGCGGTACAAAAATGAGCTGAAAAAGCCCTATAAACGATAACCATCGCTTATAAGGCTAAAAAGAAAGACGCTCAAAATGAACGCCTTAATAATCATTGATGATATATGCTAATCGCTGGTAATCACCACTTACTTGCCCACGCACTATCTTCACATCCTTGATAATCAAGCGCATTGCACTTTAATCGGTACGAACGAAATTTCAACATTTAGCCAAACTTCCTCGGAATGTTCAAGTCCTTGATAATCAGCTGTTGCGCATATTCCCTCGTACCACGCTTATTCTTTGTGCTATTTTGCGGTAGCTCTGATGAAGCAAAGGTAGCTATAATCAGTGAGAAACGAGCAGAAAATAGCTGAATTTTGATTGTGGAGTCTTGTATTTGTCTCGTTTTGTTGGAAAATTGATGTAAAACGCAATTATTATAGCATAAATCATTTGATTTTATTCTTCTTTTACATAGATATTATTTATCTTTGCGGAGTACAATAAATATGTTCTGATGGCAAACAAAGATATAAACCGAATCAAGGTAATACTTGTAGAAAAGAAGAAAACCGCAAAGTGGTTAGCTGGGGAACTTGGCAAAGACCCGGCAACAGTAAGTAAATGGTGTACAAATGTCTCGCAGCCCAGCCTTGATACGCTTGTAGAAGTGTCCAAGGCGCTTGGCGTGGATGTGAGAGAACTACTCGTATCCACCAAGGAAGAGCCGAAGTATATTCGTGTAGAATGATGGCAGACGAAAGACAAGCAAAAAAATGAACGGATCATCATTATACAAAGTTGGCGATGAAGTGGTGTTTACATTGAACGAAATACAAAAAGAAGGAGTAGTTTTTATTTTTGATGCTAACGGAACATTCGAACGCCCTAGAATCCCATCTTATGATATTTGGGTAGAAAATGAGAATATGCTTTATAAACATGTGCCATACGACATGGTAAGTAAAAAATAACATTAATAATGAATACAAAAGCAAAACCATTCATCAAATGGGTTGGCGGAAAAGGTCAACTCATTGAACAACTGGAAGTCAAACTCCCAGCTGACTTTGATAATTGGGACAATGCTACATACATAGAGCCATTTGTTGGCGGTGGGGCTATGTTGTTCTATATGCTACAGCAGCATCCAAATATCAAACGTGCCGTAATCAATGACATCAATAGTGATTTGATTACTTGTTACCGAACTGTACGTGACAATGTGGAGGAGTTGATTCCTGCATTGCAAGACATTCAAGCACAATATTACGCTTTGCAAGACATGGAGGCAAAGCGTGAAATGTTTATGACAGTACGCCAACGCTACAATGAGAAGAACCTTGACCCGATAGAGAATACGGTAAAGTTTTTCTTTCTCAATCGTACTTGCTTCAATGGCTTGTATCGTGTTAATAAAAAAGGATTGTTTAATGTCCCTTGCGGAAAGTATATGCAACCACAAATTTGCGATGAAGATACACTTAGGGCTGATAGTGAATTGTTGAAACGAGTGGAAATCTTGGAAGGCGATTTTGAGACAACATTGCTTTATGCGCAAAGCAAAACATTATTTTATTTCGATCCCCCATATCGCCCACTTAGCGACACTTCAAGTTTTAATGACTATACCAAAGAAGCATTCAACGATGATTCACAAATTAGACTGAAAGAGTTTTGTGATAAAGTGGTTGCTGATGGACATAGTTTTATGTTGAGCAATTCTGATTGCAAAGGCAAGAATGAAGCAGATAATTTCTTCGATGTCTTGTATGCGAAATATTATATAGACAGAGTCATGGCTTCTCGCAACGTGAATGCTAATGGAGCGAAACGAGGAAAGATTTCCGAACTATTGGTTCATAGTTATCTTAATACAAGAGATTACATCAAAGAACAGAAGTCGCAACATGTGGCTGTAAAATTGAAAGCTTATGCTTAAAGATTTCGATAAATTCATGTCTCAACTAAAAGAGACAAATCAAACATTGAACTTCTTCTGTGATTTTGAAAAAATATCGCAGAACGTAGAGGATATAAAGTTGAGCCTGTGTATGCTCAACAGCCTCATTGGGGCATCCGACTTGCGCAAAAGTGTCGAAACGATATGGAACAGAGATAAGAATGCCTTTTCTGTTATGGATATATTGGTTGCGGTTCGTACTCGTGACAAGAAAAAGATACTTGACTCAGTTGGGAACTGCATACCATTGGAAAGTATGTTCAACTCTGTAGATTCTGTTATGACATTCTTGACAGAAACGGGACTTGGTGATGTTCTTCAAAGTCAGAAAATAAAGAATCTTGTGGATTATGTCTTTGGCATAGAAACAGGCCTGGATACAAATGCAAGAAAGAATCGAAGTGGTCATGTTATGGAAAATACAGTGGCCAACATTCTTACTAATGCAGGAGTTCCATTCAGACAAGAAGTGTATTCGAGAGAATGGTCTGCTATCACAGAGGTTCTAGGGGACGATGAAAAGCGCTTTGACTTCGTTATTGAAACCTCATCAAAAGTATATATGATTGAAGTCAATTTTTATAGTGGCGGTGGATCAAAACTGAATGAGGTTGCACGTTCATATTCAGATATAGCGCCAAAGATAAATTCTGTAGAAGGATTTGAGTTTGTTTGGATTACGGATGGCATAGGTTGGAAGTCTGCAAAAAACAAATTGCAAGAAGCATATGGAATTATTCCAAGTGTGTACAATCTAACATCTGTTCAAGAATTCATTGAATCAATAAGATAAAAGCATATGGATGAACTCTATAATTTCTGCCAAGCAATAAAGAGCAAATTAGGCAATGGCGAAAAACTTAGCATAGACCATGCTCGTGAAATAGTCAAGTCTATCAATAATTTTCTCTATTCAAATTATGAAGGAATCGGTAAAACTAACGCATTAGGTACCTCTTTTGAATATTTCTCTGAATTTCATAGATATTGGGAGCAACATCATCGGGAAATACTTGATTGTGAAATTGATGAAGAAAAATGTAAAGCTGTAGCAGACGCTTTACATTCTATATTCATACGAACGAAAGGAAACGCTTTCCGCTTTGTCTATGACACCTGTGGACTGGAGCCACAGGAAATTTGTCGTGTTCGACTTCTAAGTGCAAATCAGGATTTCAGAGGGTCAAGAAATTTTTCTGAATTAGCCGCCATATTTGATAGCGACAATACCATCTTTGATGAAGAATTTATTTATAATGAACCAGATGAATTTGTTCATAGACTCAAAATTACAAATTTGTCACAAACTGATAAGAGAGCTACCTATGCCAAAAACATTGCGTCTTTTGTTTTACAACAGAAATGTTCACCTGTTGAACTCATAAAAGCATATAACGATGACATTTATGAATTGCGAAAAGCTTTGATTTATTGCAAGAGCGCTGGATATGGCAACAAAAAAACAGATATGTTTCTAAGAGATATGGTTGTACTCGGTGTTTGGAAAGATGTCAAAGGCTTTGACAAAATAGATGTGGCAAGTGATATTAATACCATAAAGGTCGCTTTAAGAACAGGTATTATAAAAACGCAAATTCCATTAGTGTCCAGTTTCTTGGATATTTTCTGCTATCAATACAGTTATATTGACGAAATGAATGCTTTGGCTTGGCGACGTGTATGGGAAATATGGCATACAATATATCCTAATGAAACTATCACAAGTCCATGTTTGATAGATTATTTTGTTTACCGTGTTGTAGGCAAACAATTTTGTAAGAAAAACCTATATGTTTTTGAATGCGATAATGAGCACCATCATTTCAAATGGCACTCAAACAGGAATAAGACATGCCAACTTTGTCACGCTTCACACAAAAAAGGAGTGAAAGCGCATCTTGTTATGAGTGTGATGCCATGTAATGACCCTGAAGGTGAAATTAGCATCCGTAAAAGTGAATATGTTAGGTCTCTACCAAAAGAACAACAATTTGGAGAATGCCCTTTCATCAATATTTGTGGGGAAAACAAGAAGTTGATGCCTCCAAAGTCCATAAGTATTATGGGACAAACTGGATGGAATTCGGCTTATGCCAAGCAAAATGAAGGAGGTGGAGGTTTAATGGCTTAATACAAAAATATGGTAAAAGAATATTATAAATCACCCAACAACGATTTCATCCTTGCCCATGGCGACAGTTTCAAGCTTCTCAAGGAGTTTGACTTCAAGTTCGACATGATATTTGCAGACCCTCCTTATTTCCTCTCCAACGGTGGCATATCGTTGCAGAGTGGCAATGTAGTGTGTGTAGATAAGGGTGAATGGGACAAGGGCAAGTCACAAGAAGACATGATGGCGTTCAATATGGAATGGCTGCGTCTGTGTCGTGACAAACTGAAGGATAATGGTACTATATGGATTAGTGGCACTTACCACAACATCTTTTCTGTGGCTAATTGCCTGACTGAACTTGGCTACAAGATTCTGAATGTCATCACTTGGGAGAAGACAAATCCACCTGTCAACATTTCTTGCCGCTACTTCAAATACTCCACGGAATTTGTCATTTGGGCAAGGAAGATGCGGAAAGTTCCACATAAGTTCAATTATGAACTGATGAAAGAATTGAATGGAGGTAAGCAAATGTCTGATGTGTGGCGAATGCCAGCCATTGGTCGTTGGGAAAAGACATGCGGCAAACATCCTACACAAAAACCTTTGCGCCTTCTTGTTCGGATGATTCTTGCTTCAACTAATCAAGGAGATTGGATTCTTGACCCATTTAGTGGCAGTTCTACAACAGGCATTGCCGCTAATCTGTGTGGACGGAGATTTGCTGGACTTGAACAAGATGAAGAATTTTGTAAGTTGAGTAAGGCAAGACGTGAGGAAATAGAGAATCTTGAAGATTATGATAATATGATAAATCATATTGAAGATTTGCATATATTTCGTAATTATTTTATGGTGAAGGAAGATGCAAATGTTTACGCACAAATACCATTTTAAATTCTCTGTTTTCCATGAAAATTTATAGAAAATGTAACAAGTAAATCAAGACACAAATATGTACATATCAAAAATTCATATCAGAGGCTACAGAAACTTCAAGGATAAGGTCATTGAATTTCATGAAGGAATAAATGTTATTATTGGTCCAAACAACGCAGGAAAAAGCAACTTGTTGAGAGCATTAGATTTGGTGCTGAATACCGATACATCAAAGAAACTTACGTTATTCGACTTTTGTAGAAATTGTACGGTTAATTCTTTGAAAGCAGCAGCCCCCAAAGTCCGTATTGAAGTATTCTTTTGTGAAAGTACAGGAGAAAGTCCTGATTCTGAGGATTTGGTAATGGTGTCTCCATGTTTGATAAAATTGGAACATCCATACGAGGCTCAAATAACATTTGATTACCTATTACCAAAGGAGGACGAAACAGAATATTTGCAATCAGTCATAGGCGTTTCAGATCCCAATGTGATTTGGAATATTATAAGAGATGAATATTTGAGAAAATATATTCCACGTACATGGGCAGGAAATCCTTCAAACCAAATAAAATTGGATGGAGATACTGTTGACAAAATCGATTTTGAGTTCCTTGGTCCTATAAGAGATGTTGAAAGAGATCTATTCTCTGGTAAATCCCCAATACTTAGAGAAGTCTTGAATTTCTTTATTGATTACGAGATTAAATCCGATAAAACGAAGTCAAAGGATGAACAGAAAACAGAATTAAAGAACAAACATGTTGAATTTACGGAAAGTGTTGAGCCATCCTTAGACAAAGTAAAAGAGCGTCTGACAAAAGGAAAAGAACAAATACTTGACTATGCAAAACAGACTGGAGCTTCAGATTTTCATGGGGCTGTCCCCGATTTTAGCGGAACGCTATCAGAGTCTGATTTCTTGGCGGCACTTCAACTGATGATAAAGCATGAAACGGGAATAGACGTTGCTGCAACACACAATGGCTTAGGATATAATAACCTTATATATATGTCGTTATTGTTAGCAAAGATGCAAGCAAATGCAGATGAAGGATATTATAGACAAAATGCAAAAGTTTTTTCGGTTTTGACTATAGAAGAGCCTGAAGCCCATTTACATTTGTCCCTTCAGTATAAATTCTTGAAATACTTGATAAATGAGCAATTGAATAAGAAGAAAGTTTGTCAGTTGTTTGTTACGACACATTCAACAGAAATAACCTCTGCTGTATCATTGGATGAACTAATATGCTTGTACAATGACATGAATGGTGAAGTTTCTGTAGCATATCCAGGCAAATTGTTTGGAGACAATTCTGATGATAAAGAATCTAAACAATATGTACAACGATTCTTAGATGCGATAAAATCAGATATGTTATTTGCAGATAAAGTATGTTTTGTTGAAGGAAAGGCTGAAGAACTACTCGTTCCGGTATTTGCTGAATATATGGATAAAAGCCTTGAAGATGGTCATGTAGCAGTAATAAGTACAGGTGGTCGTTATTTTACTCATTTTCTGAAGTTGTTTGATACAATTCGTGATACCTCTGCAATATCCAAGAAAGTGGTCTGCCTTACAGATAGAGATCCAGTATGGAGGGAAGGAGACAATGGTTCATTTGAGTGCTGTTATCCTTTTGAAAAGGATGAAGATGGCTATGAATACCAAGACCACTCTGACGATTTAATCAATGCATACAAAGACCATCCCAACATAAAGATATATAGTCAGGATGCAAATAAAGGCAAAACCTTGGAATATGATTTGATGTTGCATAATTCCACATCAGAGATACTTTTGGTAAAAGGGTTGTCAAACAAAGATGAGATAAAAGAAATTCAAGCAACAGACTACCCAGCCTGTTTGGAAAAATTGCGTAAATCAAAAGAAAATGAGCGCATTAAAGAAGCCTTGAAAGATTGTTCATGGTCAGATGAAGACAAAAAGAAAGCATTATTGGCCGCACGTTATCTAAATTCTGTAGGCAAGGGCGAAAATGCATTGGAATTATCCATTGTATTGAGAGATAACTTATCTAAACAAGGAGAAGAACGCAAGGATTTCATAGTACCTAAATATATAGAAGAAGCATTAACATGGCTGTTACAGTAATCGAGTCAAACACTCCAATAGATACGGAGCAAAATTATCTTGTTAAGGCTGGGCCTGGTGCTGGTAAAACATATTGGTTAATTCAACATATAAAACATGTTTTATCTACGTCTAATCGTCTTGGAAAAATAAAGAAAATAGCTTGTATCACATATACAAATATAGGAGTTGAAACCATACATAATCGCTTACCTGATTGTGCAGGAAGGGTTGATGTTTGCACCATACATAGCTTTTTGTACGATAATATTATCAGACCTTATTTTCATTTCATTGCAGAAGAAGAGGGCTTTGCTATAGACAAACTGAAAGTTATTGATGATACAATAATGAAGGGATGGAAAACCCTACATGATATAAAAGACACTATCAATAAAAAATTCTATGATGATGACAAATTAAAGGAAGCACTATCTCTTTCAACATGGCGATTTGTAAACGGAAATCTGAAGTTTAAACCGCCATACCCAATAAAGAGTTCTCGCTATCCTATATCGCAATCTTTTTATGATGAATACAAAAAATACACATGGAAGCGTGGTGTTATGCACTATGACGACGTATTGTATTTTGCATACAAGCTAATTGAAAAATATCCTTTTATAGCTCATGCTATAAGTGTGAAATACCCATATATATTCATTGACGAGTTCCAAGATTCCACACCAGTTCAGGTGGAAATACTAAAGAAAATGGCTTCCACAAATTTTTCTGTAATAGGTGTAATTGGAGATAAGGCACAAGCAATATATGGATTTGCTGGCACAGACCCGAAATTGTTTGACAAGTTCTCGCTAAAGGGAATGAGAATATATGAAATACAAGGAAACAGAAGGAGCAGTGAAGAGATAATAGCCTTACTGAACAAGATACGCTCCGACTTACAGCAACATTCGGTAAATAATATACATTCAGAAAAGCCTATTTTATATGTTGGCGATGCCATATCATGTTACAATGATTTCAAAACGCAATGTGGTAATACAAACATAACAACATTGTCATACGCAAAAGTCACATCCAATGCATTGAGAAAGCAAATCGGACAAATACCACAAAATGAAGATTTGTTCAATGTTATACAAGATAGTAATTGGGACAGAATAAAAGTATTAAGAAATAGTGTAACAGCCATAGAATATGCTTTGACAGGCGCTATTAAGGATGCACTTAAATCAATGAAAAAAATTGTAGATGATGAACACAAACAAATAATGCTGATTAGTAGAATGCTTAAAGATTATGACACCTATAAAAATCAAAGTCTTGAATTCTTTTTGAATTATCTAAAAGACGATTTAAAAATAGAGGTAACAGGTCTAAGAAGTGGTACTGCCAAGAACTTTTATTCAAGTAAAACTTATTCGGATTTTGCTTTGTATGTATCATCGCCAGATATAAAAAGTTTGAAAGATAAAACTATTCACAAAGCAAAAGGTGATGAGTTCGAAAACGTCCTGGTTGTATTGGGAGAAGAATCGAACATTAAATTTTTAACAGAACCTAAACTTGATGGCACAAAAGATGAACAAAGAGTATATTATGTTGCTCTAAGTCGTGCCGCTAAAAGATTGGCTATCTGTGTTCCAACATTATCGCATGAGAACGAGAACATATTAGCAACTCTGCCAATAAAAATAGTTCGATTGTAAGTTTTTGCTATAGAGTCCCTACAATGTTAAACTCCTCTACCTCCGTTCTATAGGTTTCAAGGTAGACAATAGTTTTTTGCCCGACACTTATGGTATTTCCGCAATGCCTTGGTTCGTGCGAACTATCGCAATCCGTCAAAGGGTATAGAGCCCAACAAGTCTTTCCTCATCAGGTTCTTCCGTCATTTGTTGTTGGGTGAACATCATGAACTGAAGAACCGTTATATGCTGATTGGATATGCAGATGTTGGCGACACCCATACAAGTACCCATATAAGCACCCATACAAGTTCTGATGAAACGGTATCTACGTTATCTGAAAATATAAAACGGTTAGTTGTTGCGATTGGCACAGATGAAAAGAGCGTAAAGGAAATGATGGAGGCGGTCGGTTTGAAGAATCGTCCCAATTTCCTTGAATATTCTCTTACGCCAGCCATTACTGAAGGCTTGGTAAAAATGAAATTTCCGAACTCGCCACATCATCCTCGCCAGAAATATCTTCTGACCGTGAAAGGGTTAGCGGTGTATGATGAGTGTGTCAAATCAATGTGAAAAATCTGCCAGAGCTTGCTCCCCGAAGGCGATCAGCCGAGGAATTCCAAGGATGCTTGGTCTTGTCCAAGAACTTCTTTTGGAGTGGCAACCTGATGCGGTTTTCCGAAAACCGGTAATTAGGCTTACCGATTTTTAAAATCGTTGTTTTAGCGGCATCGAGATATCTCGTTGGATAGTAAAAGCCAGTGCTCTTTGTGCATCTTATGTGAGGTGCGCATTGAGCATTGGCTTGACATTTATGAACAATTGTTGTTTCTTAGCCTCTGTATGAGCCATTCAAGAAAGGGACAATCTCGGTTGTCTCTTTCAATCGGTCACCGATACGCTTGCCGTACACCTCTGAGATTTGTTGAGGGGTGAGGTTGGAGGTGATGATAGTCGGCAGTTGGTGTTCATAGCGGTAGGAGATGAGGTCGATGATGGGACTGAGCACATTGCCGTATTCGATGATTTCACGAGGCTCGGTGCCAAGATCATCTATTGCCAGAATGTCTTTGTCCATGAGTGAACGCCAATCTTTGGGATGTGTTTTGCAGATGTTGGCAAGGTCTTTGGCATTGTAGAGGCTGATGCCGAAACTCTGACCTGTCACTTGATTCTTGATGCCCAAATGATTGACGAGGTTCTGCATGGCATAGACAAAGGTCGTTTTGCCATTGCCACAACCGCCAGCAAGCAACAGACTGTTCTTGCCAGACATGCCACAAAGCCAGTGGGCAACACTTGCAATTTGTTTACGCAACTCGTCACCATTCCGAAATGTATGGTTGCGATATTCCACTTCTACCGAGATGGCTGCTGTCAGATACTGAGCTGCCGTTTCGCTGTTCGTCGGCAACTTAAAACGAGCCTTCATAGGCTTGCGGTGAAGTAGCTGTAACTTCAATACTTCGTTTACTTTCATAATTTTGCTTGTTAAAATTGTTGTTATTTGTCTTGAGATATTCTTTTTTCATCTTGTTGAAGAAATGACTGCGGCAGTCTGACTCTTCCTTCTCCGTAACCTTGCAGATGCGGAGGTAGGCAAAGAACTTGTGGATGTATGGAATGAGGTATACAGACTCTGATATTCGATGATCGTTCAGTTGACAGATGATGTTCTTCTGCCATTCCACATCCTTGACCAAAATCTTTTCCAAATCATCAATGCTCATGCGTGTGTGGTGATTAGAGGTTTCTTTGTTTATGTTTTTGTCTTTAATAATGGTTGCATGAGTGGTTTCGGCATCAGTCTTATGAGCGGTACTGTCAGCAGTTTCGTCATCGGTTTCAAATGTGCGGATATGATAGGTTGGGGCGCGAGAATGTTGAACACCCTCCGTAAAACCGATAAGTCCTTTCTTCTTCAGTCCGTTGCGAGCACGGATGAGTGTGGCTTTAGTCATACCAGTAGATGCACAGATGATGGCCGTGGCGCAGGCAATAGGCATCTGCCAATAGTTGTGGTTCGCCTCGTTGAGCAGATAGAAGTAGAGTGTCGTCTCTGCCATGGTGAACTGCGTGTTGCGGTTGGTCTCCCAAAAGCGATTAATCAACTTGATATACTCCATGACTACATTCCCCAATTAGATTTTGGCTTGTGCCTTACCGTGCTGCGCATCTGTTCGGCAATACCTTCTGTTGTTTGCGAAGAAGCGTCTTGCTTGGCACCCTCCATCCACGCCATCAACTCCGAGCGCTTGAACTGGAGCATCTTGCCTGGCTGATAGAATGGAATCTTATGCGCTTGCGTGAGTGCATAGACCGTGGACTTGGCCCGACCGAGAATCTTGCATGCTTCATCAATGCCAATCATCGGTTCTACTTGCGGTTTGTTACAATGTTTCTGCAACGCTGCTACTGTACTTTGCAGCGTGTCAACTTTCTGAATCAGTTCAGAAATAGCCTGAGGCATTGCCTCGAATGTGATATTGTCCATAACTTTCTGGATTTTGATGTTTCGTGCTGCAAAGTTCTGTGGTTATTATTCTTCCCAACGGTTATTTCATAGATAACTGCTTGTTGGTGAGTAATAACCGTAACCATATTCTTATGTTATCAAAGGTTCGTCTTTGGGAATGTTCTCTATCGTGCATTTGACATAAGTATCATTCATCTTTCGGTAGATAGTCTCCTCGTTGGTGTTTTCAAGAATCATCGGAAAAGCATTCTTTATGAAACGGCAAGATACCCTCCGGTCTAAGGTGTTCAGGCGAGTCCACAGAATCCAAATCAAGTGGTAGAAGTCAATAGGGCGAAGTCCTTTTGTGTCGTTAATGGCAATCATAATAGGAGTACAACTTATAATGCCATTGGCATACTCATCAACCAAATGCAATAGTTGGGGCATTAACTTTTCGGGGAAATATTGGGCAACAACCTTTCTTATATATTCCTTGCATTGAGTGATAGCCGCTTGGCGATTAGTTCCTATTGCGTCAATTTCTTGTACAGGCAAGACTTCTTGCTCTTCTGTCCTCAAAGGCATAGGCTTTTTGCCCAAATCTTCTGAAACGACAGGTTTCCTTGCTGATGTCTTGTGCCTTGTCATTCCTTCCTTACACATAGACAATAGAACCACATAAACAGAATGAGAGATGACACCCTCAATACCTATGGAACACACTCCCAACACAGCATGACATTTCAATCCATTAACGACATAGATATAGGATATGGCGCAAACGAATAGCGTCATCATCAAGTAAATGTTGGTAGATACATACTTTGTCATGTTCATAAGCCGATACGATTTTGTGAGTTTTGTTGATACAAAGTTATCGGACATATAGGCAAAGAATAGAAAGAACTATCAGATAACCACCATTTTGATGGGTGAAAAACAAAATTGGTTCTATCCAAAAGGGTGAATAGAACCAATAAATGAAGTCCAAGCCGTTTCGTAATCAACGATAAAACTTGGACTTACAAAAGACTCAGAACTGTTTATTTCAAGGTAATCCTGCCGACCGTCTCACGTTTCTTGTCGTTCACAAGGTCGGCATAGATTTGCGTTGTGGTAACATTCTTGTGGACAAGCATCTTGCTGACCGTATAAATGTCTGTGCCTGAGGCAATCTGCAACGTGGCGTAAGTATGGCGAAAGCAATGGAATGAGATGTGCTTCTTGATACCGGCAGCTGCAATCCATTTGCGGAGTGGATAATTCACCATGCTTCGGGTGAGTCCACGAAACACTTTGTCATCAGTATGCTCGCCACAGAGTTGTAAGGCTTCATCGCTGATGGGGAGCATCGTTTCCGTGTCCGTCTTTTGTATTCGGATGCGGACACAATAGCCAAGGTCGGGAGCCAACTGTATGTCATCCCATGCAAGATTAAGGATGTCGCTGATTCGAAGTCCTGTAAGGCAAGAGAACAACGATGCTCGTTTCAACACAGGGATGTCGCACGGAGTAGCAGCCAACTTCTTTAGTTCCTCTGATGTTAGAAACTCCTTGCGCACATCGTCCGTTTCAATCTTCTCCAAGAAATCGTTCACATTCTCCTTAATCATCTTCTCACGATAGGCGATATTGAGGAAACCACGGAATGTGGAGTAATAACCAGCTGCCGAGTTCTTGCTGATTTTAAGATGTGTGAGTCGGAGCTGGTTTGCTCCGAGCAGGTATTCACGGAATTTCTTGCAGAGGTCTACCGTTACCTCTCCACAAGTGCAATGGCCTTGCACGAAGTTGAAAAAGTGTTTGTATACAATGTCCCATTTCTGGTCTTGTCCTCTACATTTCTTCTTATAGTAGGCGAGGAAATCGCTTTTCATCTTTTCATGGTCAAGGAATTCGAACTTCTCGTTGATGAGTGAAGTGACTCTCATGCAGCGTATGGCTTCGGCTCGCTCAATCATAGAGCGGTTAAACTCTCGTTCTGCATCATTCCTTGGCTTGGCAAAGATGTAGATGCCAAGATATTCCCTGCGTGTCATCTTCATCGTTTCGGGATTGCGGATGGCAGGATAGAAATCGAGATATAGGGACAAGCGTCCGTTGGTGATGGGGCGTCGGAGTAGCGACACCGTGGTACATGTGTGATAGTGTGACATAAAATTTTTCGTTTTGATGTTTTGTGATTGAATGTGCGTGCAAAGTAAGGCGGTTATTCTTGCAGTGTCGGGTTATTCGTGAGATAACCGCAGACAAGTAAGATATAACCATAACCTTACCGTTCAATAGAAGGTGGTGCGAACAGTTCGTCCAACTCTTTCTTGGACAACTTCACATACTTTCCTTCTTGCACCTTGGGAATGTTGTAGGTCTTCGCATAATGATAAAGTTGGTCACGGGTAACATGAAACTTTGCCATAGCCTCTTTTACGGTGTAGTATTGTGGCGCATCAGGTTCGGCAATGCCTTTGGCAATATCCACATGGCGTTTGGAGTAAAGCACTTCCTTCTTTATTCGCTTCTTGGGTATCTTGAAATTAGAAACAAAAGTATAGACGGCCGTGGTAGTCATATTGAACTTCTCCTTCATGTCTGCCACAGAATACCATTCCGTGATGCTTACGTCCACGGCTTTCTTGGCAAAGTAAGCGTCAATGTGTTTCTTGCTCCAATAAGACTTGCCACGCTGAAACACTTTCGGAAAGTTCTCGCACTTGGCAATCTTGTACAACCCCGACTCGCTGATGCCATACTTCTGAAGGATTTCAGAGGTTGTGTAGAACTCGGTGATAGGTTGGCTTGATTTTCTTTTACGTTTTTCTTGGTTGTCGTCAAGCATCACATCAATATCTTTCCTTTTGATGAGAGTAATACGAGTGCTAAGGTGAGAGGCTTTTAGCAAACCTTTATTAATAAGGTAATAGACATTACGAGTAGACAAGCCCAACAAGACAGCCACTTCCTTGGGTGGCAAAATTGCTTTGTCTTTGATGTTCTCAATAGGTCGGGTGTTTGTTTCCTTTTCTATGGCGGCAACTCGTTGCTCTCGTCTCAATTGCTTGTAGGCTCTTGAATTGCACGTCTTACTACAAAAGCGTGTCGTAGACTTCCATGCGACAAACGTCTTTCCACAATACTCACATACTTTGTGAATTTCAATTTTGCTTGCGGTCATTTTCTCAATTTGTTTGGTTAAACATGTTGTTACTTCTCCCTGTTAGACATTTTGATAAAGGAACTGTCGTGAATGGTAGCGCACCATTGCGAAATTCCTCTATCACCTTGCCAATGCTCAGAGTCTCTCTCTTCCCTTGCGGTACGAGAGCGGTACGAAAATAGATGCAAAAACGGTCACCATCGATTTTTATCGAGAGTGACCGCAAACAAGAAAAGCGCTCGTGTGAGCGCTTTAACTATAGAATGTGAGATTTGTTGCGTGTTGCTAATCGGCAATCATTTTCCCACGCAGAAATTTTTGAAAATATTGCCAAGTACCTCATCGGTGGTGACCTCGCCTGCAATATCGCTAAGGTGGAAGATGCATTCACGTAAGTCTTGGCTGATAAAGTCGCCAGAAAGGCCGTTGTCAAGGCCATCAATGACGCGATCGATAGCTGTGAGAGCTGCACGTAATGCTTCGTAATGGCGTAAGTTGCTAACTATGGTGCCAGCTGATGTGGTGGCAGATTGTAGCTTGAGTAAGGTGGCTGTTAGTATTTGATGCAATTGGTCGATTCCTTCAGACTTTTGTGCGCTGAGTGAGAGCAGCTTTACATCAAGGTCAGAGGTTGACAATTGTGATCTTAGATAGTTTCTGGCTTGTGTAAGGGTGGAGGGAGTAACTATGTCTTGTTTGTTGAGTATGATGATAAGTTGCTTTCCTTGAGTGGCTGGTAATATATTGGCAGAGAGCTCGGCGTACTGTGTTTGATATTGAGTAAGATCTACAAGCCATAGCACAATGTCTGCTTCGCTGATTTTTGCAAAGGTTCGGTCAATTCCCATGCGTTCTACTTTGTCGGTGGTGTTGCGAATGCCGGCAGTGTCAATAAAACGCACCAGGATGCCGCTTACGTTGATAGTCTCTTCAATAGTATCGCGAGTGGTGCCGCGTACTTCGCTTACCAAGGCACGTTCTTCGCCCACTAAGGCGTTGAGCAGTGTTGATTTGCCTGCATTGGTCTCGCCGACGATGGCTACAGGAATACCACGTTTGAGTGCGTTTCCCAAACGGAATGACTGGCATAGGGCCGATATGTGGTCGTGAATTTCGTGAGCCAAGTCACGTAGCTCCGTACGCGAGGCGAATTCCAAGTCTTCATGGTCTGAAAAATCGAGTTCTAACTCAAGCAACGATGTGATGTGTAGGAGTTGGTCGCGTAATTGGGCGAGTTCTTTACTGAATCCACCTCGCATCTGCTGCATGGCCATGTGGTGGTTCGCTTCTGTGGTTGAGGCTATGAGGTCTGCCACCGCTTCGGCTTGACTAAGATCCATTTTGCCATTCAAAAAGGCTCTTTCTGTATATTCACCAGGGCGTGCCATGCGACAGCCTTGTGCGAGCAACAGTCTAACAATTTGCGCAAGAATATATTCAGAACCATGGCATGATATTTCGCAGGAATCTTCGCCTGTATATGAATGTGGTGAGCGAAACAAACTGATGAGAACTTCGTCAATGAGTTCGTCTGTGTCGGGATTTATTATATTTCCAAACGTGATAGTGCCCCCGTGTCTTTGGTCAAGGGGCATGCTACCCTTAGGCTTGAATATTTCTGAAGTTGCGGATATGGCTTGAGGCCCTGATACCCGTACTATGCCGAGTGCACCGCCAGACGGCGTTGCTATGGCGCAGATGGTGTCCATTTTGATAAATTTTGTTTTCAGTGTAAGTATGGAGGGAGTTGCTTTTCATGAAAGCAAGCGCAGTGGTATGCAAAGTTACAATTTCTTTTGTACGGCAATGGTGCCGCTATATAGTATTTTTGTTCGTTTTATTTCTGATTTACACGTTTTCAGGCAGATAGAGAAGTCTTTTGCCTTTTTGCTTTGTGTAATGCGTTCTTTGGATTATCTTTGCATAAGATAGGCTGCGGTTCGGTTTTGTAGTACATAAAGCTGCTGCAGTTCGATATTTTTGTAGCAATCATTTAATATTATTACATCATAGCTAATGACAAATCTATTCTCATCGAAAAAAATCCTGGCGCTGGCAGCTTGTTGCATGTTGTCTGCGGGTGCTTTGTGGGCAGACATTAACCCTAAGCCATTTGTTGTCCCCGAACTTAAAACATGGAGTGGCGCTGAGGGCCAAACCGCTCTATCGGGGCGTATCGTAGTAAAAAATGCCAAGTTAAAAACAGTGGCTGCGGCTTTGGCTGCAGATTACAAGGAAATGTTTGGTAAAGAGTTGACCATTGTGAATGGTGCAACAAAGGGCGGTGACGTAGTGCTGTCGCTGAAGAAAGATAAGGCTTTGGGCGACGAAGGTTATACAATGAATGTTGGTAGTGCAGTTGAAATAACAGCTGCCACCGAACGTGGCGCATTTTGGGCAACACGTACATTGTTACAGATCGCTGAACAACACAAGGATGGTAATTTGCCAAAAGGTAAAACGACTGATGTGCCTGAGTATAAATTGCGCGGGTTCATGATTGATTGTGGTCGTAAGTTCATACCGATGAGCTATTTGCGCGATTTGGCAAAGATAATGGCCTATTACAAAATGAACACGTTGCAGGTGCACCTTAATGACAATGGTTTCCGCCAGTACTTTGGTGGTGATTGGAACAAGACGCAGGCAGCTTTCCGCTTGGAGTGTGACACATATCCAGGTTTGACTGCTAAAGATGGTTCATACAGCAAGCAGGAATTTATAGACTTTCAAAAGTTGGCTGAGCAGAATGGGGTAGAGGTTATTCCAGAAATTGACGCTCCTGCGCATTCTCTTGCTTTTACCCAATATAAGGACGAGATTGGTAGCAAGGAATATGGTATGGATCATCTTGACCTCTTCAATCCTGAAACATACAAGTTTATGGACGGATTGTGGAAGGAATATATTGGAGGTAAAAATCCAGTATTCATAGGCAAACGCGTACATATTGGCACCGATGAGTACTCAAATGCTAAGAAAGATGTGGTTGAAAAGTTCCGCGAGTTTACTGATCACTATATAAAATATGTTGAAAGCTTTGGTAAACAGGCCGTTGTGTGGGGCGCTTTGACGCATGCCAATGGCGATACAAAGGTTAAGAACAAGGGCGTTTTGATGGATATTTGGTTCAATGGTTATGCGGACCCTGTAGAAATGAAAAAGCAGGGTTACAAACTGGTTAGCATACCTGATGGACTGGTTTATATTGTGCCCGCAGCTGGTTATTACTATGACTATCTTAATTGTCAGTACCTATATGAGCATTGGACACCCGCTGTAATCGGTAACAAAACCTTTGAGGAAAATGATCCCATGATAGAGGGGGGTATGTTTGCTGTATGGAACGACCATGCAGGTAATGGCATATCAACAAAGGACGTTCACCATCGTGTATATCCTGCATTGCAAACTCTCGCTGTAAAATGCTGGACAGGTAAGGATACTAAATTGCCTTATGCAGAATTTGATAGCAAACGTGCAGAACTGAGTGAAGCACCTGGTGTGAACGAATTGGGACGCTTGGGCAAGCCTGGCAGCGTGGTACTTGAAAAAGCAACAGTTAATGCCGGTGAAACGCTCAATGCAGAGGAAATTGGTTACAACTATGCAGTGACATTTACTGTAGATGGCAAACAAGAAGCTAATGGCACCGAGCTTTTCCGCTCAGCTAATGCCGTAGTTTATCTTGCAGATCCGGAACAGGGCAAGTTGGGCTTTGAGCGTGATGGTTACCGCAACCTCTTCAACTACCGTATCCCTGCTGGTGAGAAACACACAATCACTATTGAGGGGACTAACAAAATGACACGTTTGTTAGTAGACGGCGCGGTAAAGGAGGAACTCGGGCCGAAGACACTCTATGTCATGCGTGACCAAGACAGAGCACATTACCAGGTGAAGGGCACTTATACCTATGAACCGGTGGTATATCAACCAACAGATCAAATCTATTACCAGCGCACCTTGGTGTTCCCACTTCGTAAGGCTGGAAACTTTAAGAGCACTATTACTAATCTCAAGGTTGAGGCTAAGTGATTGTCAGCTGATAATAAAACAATGAAATAGAGAAACGGGCGAGATGCGTTGTAAAAGACGCTTCTCGCCCGTTAACTTTGTATCAAGATAAGCAGTTTTAGAATTAGAGCATAATGTCGTGGTGCAAATTTGCGATCTGATTGTTTGTGGTGTTCTTGCGGTTATGCAAGGTCAACCACTGTTATGCCAGCACCGCCAAATTGTACATGCTCATCGTGAAAATGTTTGACACCGGGTACTGTTTTTAGATAATTGCGTACCAGCTCGCGCAAGGCTCCAGTGCCAGTGCCATGTAATATGCGCACTTTTGATTGTTCCAGTTGTAGGGCGTCATCAATAAAATATGACACAGCCGTCAATGCCTCGTCAATGTGCATGCCACGAATGTCTATCTCAGGCTTGAAATGCAGGCGTTTCTCGTACATAGCGTCGCGCGTTTCCTTGCTGACGAACGTGGCATTTTGCGTGAGAGCAGTATTTTCCTCTTTGGGTGCTTCGCAAGGTTCGAGGCGGCTAACAGGTACTTGGGTGTAGAGCATGCCGAATAATACGCGCGCACTTTTGCCAGATATGCTTTCAATTCGTCCAATAGAAGATTGCCCTATGATGCGTACATAACTCCCGGCACGTAGGACTTTGTTATTGTTTGAAGGCGATACAGGCGACTGACTATTACAGCTGTTAGAAAGATTGCGGAGTTTGGTTGCTGCAATTTTTTGTTCAGCCGCGCTTTTGGCTTTAGCACTGTCGCCACCGTCAGCTTTACGCTGTTGGCGACGTTGAATTTTGGCAATTTTGCGTGCAATGCGGTCTTGCTCGTCAGTATCTGTTTCAATTTGAGTCTTAAACTCGGCAAGTTCGTTCCTTAGATTTTTAGTATTCTCCTTTTCAGCTTGTGCCTCTCGAATGTTTCGAATTGTATTTTCAATACGGGCATTCGACTGTTCTATCAAGTGTTTGGCTTCGGCTTTCGCATCAGCCATCACCCTTTTGCGCTCCAGCTGGAAGTCTGTCATCTCCCGTTCATACCGTGCGATTGTACTTTCTAATTGTTGTTCTTTTAAGGTAATGTTTCGGCGCTTAGCCTCCCAATACTCTTTGTTACGAACAATGTCCTGTACATATTTGTCGCTCATGACATAATCTTTCCCAACCAATTTTGAAGCATAATCAATCACGTCGGCGGGGATACCCATCTTTCGTGCAATTTCGATGGCAAAAGAACTACCAGGATTACCAACCTTAAGTTTGAATAATGGCTGCATCAGTTTGCTATCGTAAAGCATGGCACCATTTACTACAGCACGTGTCTGTTCTGCAAAATGTTTCAGATTTTGATAGTGGGTGGTAATAATGCCGAAATTCAAATTGTCAATGAAACGCTTAAGAATAGCTTGTGCCATTGCGCCGCCAATTTGTGGTTCAGTACCCCCTCCAAATTCATCGATAAGCAGGAGACTACGCGAATTTGCAGACTTCATCATAACTTTCATGTTCTGAAGATGTGATGAGTAGGTTGACAGGTCGTTCTCGATGCTCTGTTCATCGCCAATATCTATCATGATATCATCAAAAATGCCTGGACACGAATCTTCGCCGGCAGGTACAGGCATGCCGCATTGCAGCATATATTGCAACAATCCAACAGTTTTCAGACAGACAGATTTTCCGCCAGCATTTGGGCCAGATATAAGCAGGATACGCTGCCCTGGGCGCAGTTCTACATCAAGTGGCACAACCTTTCCGCCATGCTTGGCTAACGAGTGTTGTAGCAATGGGTGTATGGCTCGCATCCAACTGATGCTTGGCTTTGGCTGTATGTTCGGCACAATAGCGCCAAAACTATTGCTGAATGCATTTAATGCTCGTAAAAAATCAACATGAGCCAAAAAGTGCAATGAACTTATGAGTTCAGGGATGTGTGGACGTATCTCAATGGTTATTTCCTGCAATATGCGAATAACCTCCCGGCGCTCGGCTGCACGGAGTGTGCGAATTTTGTTGTTAGCATCAACCACGGCCGATGGCTCGATAAAGACAGTCTTTCCCGTTGCACTCTCATCATGTACGATACCCTTTATTTTGCGCTTCAATGCAGGGGCTACGGGTATAACCAAACGCCCGTCGCGCAGAGTAGGGGTTACATCGCGATCAATATACCCAGATGTTTGAGCTTCGGTAATGATGGAGCGCAAACTATGGGATATACCTCTGGTCGTTATTTCAATTTGATGACGCAATGAGAGCAATTCTGGCGATGCTGTATCTTTTACCTTGCCATATTTGTTTAAGATCTTGTCAATGCGCTGTATGATGTCGGGAAATACGGCTACGTCGCATGCCATCTTGCCCAAGGCCGGATAAAGGTATTTAATTTGTCCTCTGTTATTCTCCGTGTCTGCATCGGTTGTAGAAAGGTCTTCATCGTCAACCTTTTGGGTAAAAAGTTTTGCATATGACAGAACGGATGCGATGGAGCGTTTAAGATTAAACAAGTCGAGCTCTTCGAGAAATGTGCGTTCTGGACGCGCACGTAACAGAGCCTCGCGTACATCGAAAAATTCTGTTTCTACCTCCTCGTCAGTCTGTTCTTCAAATATTTTATATTCCCTTGCCTCGTCAAGGGCTTGTTTTATTTGTTCGAAGTCGTGCATAAAATGAAGTTCTTTATCAACCCATTCTGTGCCAAGACTTGACAAACATCGTCCTTTTAATAACGTGCGTATCTCGTTAAAGCCTATTTTACGTTCAAAATTTTCGGGATAAATCATTTATCTTGCTTGTATTTGAAGGCAAAAGTACAAAAAAATAGTACTTTTGCAGCGAGAAGTTACGAAAAGAGTGTAATTTATTGGAAATGAGCGTAGGTTAATTGCTCTTG
>ERZ1026886.16-NODE-16-length-74172-cov-33.703874_pt1 | contig 74172 bp, 63 predicted proteins | sample MGYA00380173_ERZ1026886 | MGnify/ENA primary metagenome ERZ1026886 (study PRJEB33269, sample SAMEA4719809) | human gut metagenome | biome: human-associated habitat; feature: organic feature; material: feces | place: Cameroon | collected 2013-10 ... | reverse complement strand
CGAAAAGTTAGACTTTTATTGTATTTGCATGACACAGTTTAAATGACAACGTCGCCAAATGGTATTTAATAAGCATTCAGTTGAAATAGAAACTTCCACAAACAACAGAAGCCAGCCTAAATTAATAGGTTGGCTTCTTTTGTCTTCTTTGGTAATATGGTTAAATCAGACTAACTAAAAGTATGATGATTGTAGCTAATATTGCTACTTTACCTGCTATCTTAATATCTACTTCTGTGCCTTCTAAAATAGGCTTATTATCTAAGAAATTAACCATCATTCTAACTAATAGATGAAGGATTATCATTACGTTAAATATAAATAAGATGTATATCATTTTATTCTTTTCCAGATTCCGTTAACTTTCTAAAAATGTACTGCTAAATCTTTAGATACCTCTATAATCAATCTAGGTATAAACTATCTATTTGAACTGTTGTTATTTGGTAGATACTTATTATATGGCTTTATATCACCCTGCTTAATCATCTTAGCGAGTTTCGCCACATTATATATAAATATATCATCCCCAAAGATGTTTATGAACATGGCTATATCTTTATTGTCTGCTAGTAAAGCCTTAATCTTATGTACTTCTATGATGTGTGTAGAGTATTTGATAGCACTAGCATCCCTATTCTTTATTTCACCAGCAGCCTAGATATTCCTTCCATCTTTACTAATACATTTGATGTGTAAATCTATATCACAAAATTCTGTATCTGTATAATCTACCTACCAGCCTATCTAATCTGCTAATGTCTGAAATATGTTTCTACCTTTTCTTTCTGATTCTTGTGCGTTTGGATTATATATCATAATTTTTACTTTTTAAAGTTTGTTACTGTTGTATCTAATTAATAAGGAGTATCTAATGAATGGTTAATCTATGGTATCATCTGAGTGCTATAAGTGGTACTGATTGAGTGCTATGACTATTACTTATGGCTATTTATCTGAATCATTAACTATAGAAGCTGTAGCTGATTCTTCTTAATCTCATATATCATAGCTTCTAAGTTTTCTAGTTTAGTGTATAGTTCTTTGTTTTCCATGTTATTTAATTATAGTTAGTTCTAATCCATTTATTCTACCTTCATCAGTTCTTATCTTTACAGCCTTAGCTTTATAGCCAAATCTAGTTATATCTACAGCTTTAGCTACTGCATCTATGCCATACTTATTATAAAGCTGCTGTAGTCTTATCTTTAGTTCTTTGTTGCTTATTCTTGTGCCAGTTGGGAACAGTCTATTTAATTCTTGAATCATAGTATAAATGTGCATGTTTGTTTTGTTCTATTTATAGTGTTATCTGTTAATGCTTTTACAAAGTAATCTAATGAAATATCTGCTGGTAAAGTTGGGCATTTTTTAGCTAATATTTCAGCAAATGAATCATCTATATTTGGGAACTTAGCTATTAAATAGTTAAGTGCTTTGTTATCTCTTAGTGGTGGTATAGTCTTATTAACTATACAGTACTTATAGATTGTTTCATATAAGAAGTTTTTCACAGCATCAACAGAATCACCTTTAACTAGACTAAGAGGAAAATATTTAGTGGATAACTGTAGGCTATTACCTATATAACAGATATGCCCTTTTTCCTCTAATTGCTTTAACTTTCTAGCTATTAAGTTTTTGCTGATGCCAATAATTGAAGTTAAGTTTGCTTTAGAATTGAATCTTATATAGTTAGTACCTTTGCAGCACTGTAGTTTGATTTTTATCAGGATTCCTTTTTCTTCTGGTGTAAGTTCTGAATCAGTAATCAATTCAGGCAATACTATAGAGTAATCTTTTTCTAACTTAGCAAACTGATACACATTATATGGATATTTGCCATTTCCTTTGTATAATGTGACATTTTCAAAGAATGGTTTTAAGTCTTTTATATATCTATCTATTGTACTTTCTGATGTATCTGTTAGTTGAGCCAATTCCTTTTCTGAAATGGATGCTTTATAACTATTATCTTTAATTTGGCTTCTTATCAGTAAGTAAGAATAGGTTTCTATAAACTTACTTCTGGATGCTAGGTTTATTAGGTTTGATGGGATTTGAATAAAAGTACTCATAGTTAGCTAATAAGTCTTCATTATTTGTGTATATTAAATCATCTGATGAATTTTTAATTAATCTGTTTAAATTGCCGTGCCCTATAGCTACTTTCAGCTCTAGGCGATTGCGAAAAACTTTGTTTAAAGGTTTGTAAATTATCATATATTCATGTTTAATTAAAATATTGACTTTGATTTTTCGCTAGAAAAATTGAAAGTCTTATTATATTATCTATATTACTATATTATTAGGAGCATCAGTTATGGGAGGGGTAAGCATCAGTTATGGGATAAACTAGGCATCAGAAATGGGAAATTGATATAAAACTGCATCTAATTTAAGTATTTCTGATTCCCATTTTTTTAGACATTGAGACTTAAAGAAAAGGGCTATATTTCAAGCCCTATTCCCCAGTTAGTAACAAATCCTTAAAAAAAATAATCAATTATGACACAATTTCCGCGAAACACTTTTCTCTTGCTTTGTATGCTACTATATATATAAAATCCGACAGCCCAAAATAAAAATTTCAGAAATTTAAGTTAGCCGCATCAGGTCGCATTTTCGGGCTTATTTCTATCTGCCTGCCGACATGAAGCTATAAGAGATCGCCATATTTTCCGAGAAATGGATTTCCCTATATTGTGTGTTTTCTCATAGTATTAAATCTGTATATATTAGCTGGTTTTCCTAGATTTATCCGTGAGTTCTACCATTTCTATGAAGCCATGCATGACATTTTTTGCAGACAGCCATCAGGTTACTATAGTCATAGGCTGCTTCTAATCTTTTTAAGCCTTCATAGTTAGAAAATGAATCCTTATGATGAACATCTATAGCAGGTGTAACTAAGCCTTTAGTTAGGCAAACTTCGCATAGTGGATGCTGCATCAGATATGACTGCCTTAAAGATTTCCACTGCTTACTTTGATAGATTTCCTATCTTTCTTTTCGGCTTTCTCTAAGTACTGGTTTTATTCTTTTGCTTTCTGCTTTCTTCAAGTATGGCATACCTCTTAATATCATTAATTAGAAAATTCTTCATCTTTATCTATTCTTCTATCTCATTTTTATGGGAGCTATTAACTATTGTTTCTTCTGCATTAATTAGAACATCATCAGAATAGGTTTCCACCTTTGTTTCTGCATAGTTATAACATTTATCATCCCTTTGATATTCACCTTTTAACTAGTTGAAGGCTTTGATAAACTAATCTATGAAATCCTATTCTGGATTATACTTTCTGGTAAGCATTAGATAGGCATCATTAAAAGTAGCTTCATCATCATCTGCTTTAACTAGTCTGCTATGCAAGTATCTATAATGTTTGTTGATAGCTTCATTAACCATATAGTTATATTCAGATTTTTCTAGATTATTCTGTTTCCTTCTATATTTGCTCCAGTTGTAAATCATTATAACTACCTATTAATTTATCTATTGCGTATCTAACTAATGTGCTTCTTTTTATGCCTAACTTTTCACTGATTAAGTCAAGTTGTGTTTCCTGATAAGGTGTGATTCTTACCGATACTCTAGTTTCTTTCTTTGTTATTTTCATAGTCTTATTAATTATTAAGTTATACCTAATTATATACATAAAATTTTGAACTCAAAAATAATGTGAGACATTTTTTATTTGTGTGACAAAGTACTGGATATTAGTAGAAAAAGAAAAAATCAGATTGTATAATTAACTAAAAAATTCAAGAATATGGATAATAAGTTTAAAATACCTACAGACATTGAGAAAGAAGCTAAGGATTATATGAAAGATGTGATTCTTATGCTTGAAGATAATTCACTGATGAAGAATGTAGATAACGCTGCTTTAACTATGTTGGCAAGAAATTACAGAATGTTTATCAAAGCTAGCAAACAACTAGAAAAAGATGGTTTAACAGTAGTTTCTGATAGGGGTAACATAGCACCACACCCAGCTATTAAGATAGCTAAAGATGCTTAGATTCAGGCTATGAAGGTGATGGAGAAATTTGGTTTGACTGCTAAGGATAGAACTAAGATAGCCAAATTAAATAGTGGGGATAAGGAACTATCACCCCTGGAGTAGTTTGTTAAGAACAGTAAGGAGGTTAGATAATGGAAGATATTAAATAGAAAGGTATGAAAGTATTAAGTTTGTGTGATGGAATGAGCTGTGGCTAGTTGGCATTAAAAAAGTTGGGCATCCCAATAGAAGCCTATTATGCAGCAGAAATTAAAGATGTTGCTATTAAGGTGACATTAGATAATTTCCCTAATACTATTGAAATTGGTGATGTAAATTAGGTATCTTATAAAGATGGAATATTAACTACAGAAAATGGAGATCTCTAGGTTGGTTAGATAGATTTGGTAATGTTTGGTAGCCCCTGCTAGACATTTTCTTTAGCTATGATTACAGAGCATAGAGTTGGCTTAGAAGACAAAGAAAAATCCGGTTTGTTCTATGAGTGCTATAGAATCTTATAGGAGGTAAAGCCAAAGTACTTTCTGATGGAAAATGTACGTAGTATGAAAGACAAAGATAGGGATTTCATTAGTTAGGTAATGGGTGTAGAGCCTATAATGATTGATTCTGCTTTGATTGCTCCTGCTATGAGAAAAAGATATTATTGGACTAATATAGAAGGTGTGGAGTAGCCTAAAAAGAAAGACATACCTTTACAAAGTATTCTAACTAGTGGTTATACAGAAAGACAGAAAGCTAGATGTTTGACTGTTAGCGATTCTAGACCATTAACCACATCTGTGAAAATGTTTCACCGTTTCTATTACAAAGGATTTAATACTTTGGTGTTTAAAGATAGACAGCACTATTTAAACTGTAAGCAATATTATGATGATAATTATAAAGGTATGGCTGCAAAAGATATTCCAGTAGATGAAACAGATGTGTTTGATGGTGTGCGCTACCTTAATTAGTTAGAGCTTGAAAGATGCTAGACAGTACCAGAAGGTTATACTAAGATATTAACAAGAAATGAAGCTGCTGATGTTTTAGGTGATGGATGGACTATAGATGTTATTGCACATATATTAAGTTATATGAAGATATGACAAAGCTAAAGAAGACTGCTATATTAGATGATGATGGTAAGATTATAGGCTATGAAGCCAAAGCCAAAAACATCTAGATAAGAGTTTGCAAAAAGAAAGATGCAGACCCTATTATTATTGCTAATCACTACAGCCACAAAGTAACTAGAAATAGCTTTTTATCTTTCTTAGTTTACTATGAAGGCAAAGTTTCAGGTGCTTTACAAATTGGCTATGGTACTAATCCTAGAAAGAAGGGAAACTATAATCCTGATGAAGTTAGGGAGTTTGATAGAATGTGGCTTAGTGATGATATGCCTAAATTCAGTGAAACTATAACTATATCCCTGCTGCATCATTATTTAAAGAAGGTGCATCCAGAGATTAAGCATTTAATTAGTTATGCTGATAATAGTAGCGATGTAGGAAATGGAGGTACTATTTATAAAGCTGCTAACTATAGGCAAATAGATAAGATTAAGTCTGATTTCTACATATTGGAAACTGGTGAAAGAGTGCATCCCATAACTATGTGGCATAGACACGGAACAAGACGATGGGCATTCTTATAGGAGCATTATCCCAATATAAAGAAGTCAGATGGCTATTAGATTAAATATGTATATGATTTATGAAGCCATACTATAAATATGTGGATGATGTACTTAATGGGAATGTGATTACTGGAGCTAATATCTAGTTAGCCTGCTAGAGATTCTAGGAAGATTTAAATAGGGATGATTTAGAGTTTAGGGAATCAGTAGTAGATAGAGCTTTAGCATTTATAAGTACAATGAAGCACTTTAAGGGAAAAGCATCTGGTTAGAACTTCATACTAGAACCGTGGTAGCAGTTTGTAGTAGCTAATATTGTTGGCTTTTACTGGAAGGGTACTAATGATAGAAGATATTCCAGTAGTTATATTGAAGTTTCTAGAAAGAATGGAAAGACAGCCCTAGCTGCTGCTTTGTGCCTATATTTTCTTATAGCAGATGGTGAAGATGGTGCTGAGGTAGATTTAGCTGCAAATTCTAGGGAATAGGCTAGAATAGCTTTTGAATTTTGCTACTAGTTTGCCAAATAGTTAGACCCTAGTGGCAAATATCTTACTTCACATTTGAAGGGAATAAAGTTTAATGTTAATGCTTCTTAGTTAAAAGTGTTTGCTGCTGATGCTTCTAAACTTGATGGCTTTAATGCTTCATTTGGCTTAATTGATGAATACCACGCTGCTAAGAATAGTAAGGTTAGAGACGTAATAAAGTCTTCTATGGGAATGAGACAGAATCCACATCTTTGCACTATTACTACTGCTGGATTTGATAAAACTTTGCCCTGCTATTAGCTAAGAAGTACAGCTATAGAGATTCTTCATAAACTGAAAGAAGATGATAGTATGTTTATAGCTATCTATTCTTTAGATGATAATGATGATTGGACAGATGAAGATAACTGGGTGAAATGTACCCCTAATATGGATATAACTGTAACAAAGAAGTACATTAAGGAATAGGTTAAATCAGCCCTTAATAATCCATCTGAAGAAGTTGGTGTAAAGACTAAAACCCTTAATCTATGGTGTGATTCTTCTGAAGTCTGGTTATCTGATAGCTACATAGTAAACAGCACTAAATAGATAGATTTAGCTAAGTATCAAGATGAACTATGTTATATAGGTGTGGATTTGTCTGCAACAAGTGATTTAACTGCTGTTAGTTACCTAGTAGTTAAAGATGGCATCTACTACTTTAAGAACTACTATTATCTACCTGAAAGTTGTCTAGTAGATAACTCTAATAGGGAGAAATATAGACTGTGGAAAAATCAGCACCAATTAAATATAACTAGTGGGAATGTTACAGATTACGATTATATAACTAAGGATATGCTACAATGGGTAGATACTGTTAGCATCCAGAAGGTAGGCTATGACAAGTGGAACGCAACATAGTGGGCTATCTAGGCTACAGAAGAAGGTTTACCACTGGAAGAATATAGTTAGAGTATAGGTAACTTTAACTAGCCTACAAAGGAACTTGAAAGATTGATATTGTCAGGTAAGGTAGTTATAGATAACAATGAAATAACTAGATGGTGTTTCTCTAATGTGCATATTAAAGAAGACCACAATGGAAACGCTAAACCGATAAAGACATAGAAGCAGATGAAGATTGATGGAGTGATCGCTATGATTACAGCTTTGGGATGCTATCTAACAGTACCACATTATAGCAACGAAATTATAACTATTTAAATATGAACTGGAATTTTTTTAAGAAGAAAAAATAGCAGGTAGAAGAAAGAAGTAGTAGCTTTGATTACCTCTTATATAACGGTACTGGAGCTTATTCTACTAATAGGGCTTTACTATTGAGCACAGTCTATAGATGTGTTGAAGTTATATCTGATTCAGTGGCTTAGTTACCTCTAGAGCCATATAAGATAGATAGTAGTGGCTACAAATTGAAGTTTACTAACCATCCTACTTACAGATTACTTAATGCAGAACCTAACAGTAGAATGACTAGATTCACCTTCATTAAAACGCTGATTGTATCAACACTTCTAAAGGGAAATGGATATGCATACATTGAAAGAGATAATTTAGGGAATGCTACAGCTTTACATTATATACCATCTGATTTAGTTACAATCATACCACCAAAGACTTTAAAGGATAATGTAGCTTATAGTGTTACTGGATTGTCTAATATCATTGAAGCTTGCAATATGATTCACATCTTAAACTTTAGCTATGATGGTATTACTGGAATCAGCACATTAGCACACGCAAAGAATACTTTAGGTTTGTCAGCTGATAGTGAAGCACACGCTAGTGGATTCTTTAAAGGTGGAGCTAACTTAGCTGGAATCCTGAAAGTGCAAAGTAATCTAACTAGTAAGCAGAAATCAGATTTGAAGAATAGTTGGCAAACAGCATTTAGCCCTTCTACTGGTTAGCCTAATGGTGTGGCTGTATTAGAAGGAAATATGGAGTTTTAGCCTATTACAGTTAATCCTACTGATGCATAGTTATTGGAAACTAGATAGTTTAATGTGATTGACATTTGTAGATTTTTTGGTGTTTCACCAGTGAAGGCATTTGATTTATCTAAGTCTAGTTATTCTACAGTAGAAGCTACTAACCTATCATTCCTTACTGATACTCTTTCACCACTGCTAGAAAAGCTAGAACTGGAATTTGAAAGAAAGCTGTATAAACCATCAGAGAAAGAATCCATTGATGTTAGATTTGATACATCTAGATTACTTAGAGCAGATAAATAGAGTTTGGCATCTTACTACAACACATTATTTAATATAGGTGTAGTTAGTCTGAATGAAATTAGAAAAGAACTTGATTTAGCTGCTGTAGAAGGTGGAGATAATCACTTTATTTAGGTGAATATGATGGAAGTTAATAAAGCTGCTTAGAATGTACCATCAAACAACGCTATAATATCAGAAGATGAAGAAGAAACAGATACTAATAAACAAGAATGAATAAAGCTATGAAAGAAGTAAGAATGAATCAAGACAGCATAACTAATTTGCCTGAATCTAGAAAGGTTGAAGGCTATGCTGTAGTGTTCCAGTCTGAATCTAATGATTTAGGTGGATTTAAAGAAGTGATTGATAGCAGGGCTTTAGATGGCATAATAGAAAAGTCTGATGTACTGTGCTTGCTTAATCACAATGAAGATAAGGGTGTATTAGCTAGAAGTAATAAAGGTACTGGTAGCCTAACTTTAGAGGTAGATGAGAAAGGTTTGAAATACAGCTTTGAAGCACCTAATACTGCTTTGGGTGACGAAGTTCTGGAAGGTATTAGAAGGGGTGATATTAGTGCTAGTTCTTTTGCTTTCACTGTTGAAAGTGATTCATGGGAGAAAAGAGAGGATGGAAGTTATCTCAGAACCATCAGAAGCATTAGTTAGTTATTCGATGTTTCACCAGTTTATTCACCAGCTTATTCTGCTACTAGTGTTAAAGCAGATACCAGAGGATTAGATAAATTTAAAGATAAGGAGAAGGAAGATTTAGCACATTATTTTGAGGAGTTAAGAAAGAGTTTATGAAAAATAGTGTTGAGTTGATGGATAAGAAGAATCTTTTGAAGGTTCAAGCAGAAGCATTAATTAAGGGTGCAGAAATGGAATCAAGAAAGTTAAATGCAGAAGAGCAAACTAACTTGGATTCTATTAAAAAGTAGATAAATGATATTGATACAGAGATTAGAGAACTTAATAAGACATTAAACAAAGAAACAAGAAGTATGGAGAAGTTTTCACTTTTGAAGGCTATTAATGATGTAGCCAATAACAGACAGTTAGACGAGAGAAGTCAAGAAGTCATTAATGCAGGTATGGCTGAAATGCGTAAATCAGGTTTATCTTTCAGTGGCTAGATTCTGATTCCAGTAGAGCAAAGAGCAGACATTCAAGCTACAGTAGATACAGCAGGTAAGGAAGCAGTAGCTACTGATAAGTTGAATATCTTAGAGCCATTGAAGGCAAAGATGGTACTTAGTGAAGCAGGTGCTACTTATATGACTGGATTAGTAGGTAACATTTCTATTCCTTCTTACAGTGGTGCTACTGTAGGTTGGGCTGATGAAACTGGTGCTGCTGCTGATGGTGCTGGTACATTTGATGAAGTAGAGTTTGCACCAAAGAGATTAACAGCTTACATTGATGTATCTAAGCAGTTCCTTATTCAGGATTCAGTATCAGCAGAAGCTTTAATTAGAAAGAATATTGTTGAGGCTATCAGTCAGAAGTTGGAAGCTACTATTTTGGGTGATGGAGCAGGTTCTACAAAGCAGCCAGCAGGTATCTTTAATGGTGTTACTGCTTTGAAGGATAATAGCTATCAAACATTTGCAGAAATGCTTCAAAAGCTGGAGGAAGCAAACGTATATGGTGATATTAAATATATTGTTTCACCTGCTATCAAAGCACAGTTGAAGACTACTGCAAAGACAGAAGGAGCTTTCGTCATGGAGGATAACGAGGTAGATGGCATTCCAGTACTTAGTACATCAGCTTGCAAAGGTATTGTTTTAGGTAATTTTGAGAACTATGTCATAGCACAATGGGGAGCGATCGATTTGACTATTGATCCTTATTCATAGGCTGCTAATGGTAAGGTACGTCTAGTGGTTAATGCTTACTTTGATGCTAAACCAGTTCGTAAAGAAGCATTCGTAGCTAACAAAGCTAAGGTAGTAGCTGCTTAATTAGTAAATCTGATTAACTATGCAAATTGAGCTGGATTTAATTAAGAAACATCTTAATATAGATGATTCTTTTAAGGATGATGATACCTATCTCTTAGCTTTATCTGATGTTGCATAGGACATAGTACAAAAACACATTGATTGTACGTTTGAGGATATTGTGAGAAGTGAAGGAGCTTTACCGGCTTCTTTACTTCATGCAGTACTACTTATGATAGGCAACCTATACAATAATAGGGAATCAGTGGCATTTGCATCTGCTTAGGAAATACCACATTCCTATGATTATCTATTATCACTTTACAAACACTATAAGAAGTATGAGAGCGGGATTGTTAACGGAACAGATTGACATTCTGGAATCCAGTCTTATAAAAAATGCTTATGGTGAAGAGGAAACCTAGTGGAGTATTAAATAGACTACTAGGGCTAGACTGATACACAAAGGAGGTAATAGAACATTATCCAATGATGAAGTAGCATACCAATATACAAAAACATTTTAGGTACGTCACTATATCATGGTTAATGAATATGATAGGATTCAGTGGAATGGTAAAATCTATAGAATATTAGATATAGAACCAGATAAACAGCAGATGTTATTAACTATAAATGTAGAATTAGTAAATGATTGATTCTTTAGGCATAGGAAAAGTAATCTATACCCTATTAGGTGATTTTAAGACTTATCCTTTGGTAGCTGATAATAATGCCAAATATCCCTTTATTGTTTATAAGAGGAATAATGTTATCAGTTCTACCTGCAAAGATGGAAGCTATGAAGATACTGTAGATATTGGTATAACAATAGTTACAATGAAGTATGCAGAAGGTATAGAGATAGCTAATAAGGTAAGAGAGATATTGTAGAGATAGGTAATAAAGATAGATGATATGATACTTAATGATACGTATTTAATTAGTGCAAACGAGAGTTTCACAGATAACGTATTTGTTTAGAATTTGAACTTTAGAACTACTATAACAGAATAAATAATATGGCAGCAAATAAAATTATTAAAGGACGTGATTTGATGCTTTTTGATAATGATGGACATAGTTATGCTTATGCTACTAACCACACATTAACTATTACAGCAGAAACGGTAGATGTATCTAGTAAAGATCATGGTGTTTGGGGTGCTAGCGAGGTTAGCAAATATTCATGGGAAATCACATCAGAGAATCTTTTCACATCAGAAGATTACGATAAGTTGTTTGATTCAATGTTAGCTAGTAAAGCTATTACTGTAAGATTTGGATTGAAGACAGAACAGACTGATAACACTAAGAATGTAGCAGATGGTGATACTTCACTTCCATATTGGACTTCACAGAAAACTTATTATGAAGGTAAGGTAATTATTACATCTTTGGTAGCTAATGCTAACAATGGTGAGAATGCAACCTATTCAGTTACATTAACTGGAACTGGTTCTATTAAAAAGACTACAACACCTGAATAATTAGATAGATAAGGGCTACTACAGCCTATAACTAAGGGCAGTAGATTTATTTCTATTGCCCTTTAATTATATTGTAAGAATATGAACATAAATATTAATGATAAGGAGATTACTTTGAAGTATTCTTTGAGAGCTATGATGATGTACGAGAATGTAACTAATAAAACTTTAAATCCGTCAGGTATTACTGAGGTGGTTACTTTCTTCTATTGTGTAGTGTTAGCATCATCTAAAGACTATAGCCTATCTTTTGAAGATTTTATGGATTGGCTAGATGAGAATCCAGATACATTAAAAGAATTTGGTGAGTGGCTTCAAGCTACCTTCACAAATACCAATAAGCTAAAAAAAGCCTAACCACCAATAGTAAAGATGAAGAAGCTCCAAAATGTCTATACCACTACCTATTTAATCTGATGTGTTTCTAGTTTAGGATTATCACAATAGAGTATTTTATGGATGATTGTACTGATTGGGAATTGAATAATCTGATAGAGAATATTCCATATTTAGATAGGAATCTATGGGAATCAAGTAGGCTTAATTCTTATGTTACTGCTTAGGTTAATTCTAGAAAGAAGATTAGTTTTCAAGATATATGTACCTTCAAATGGGAGGAAAAGGAAACTGAGGATATAGAGATTTCAGATGATGATATTCAAAGACTTAAACAATTATCTAGGATATGGAAAGATTGATTTATGATACTGCTGATTTCAATGGTATTAATGCACAGACAGTTTAGAAAGTGAATAGAGCTGTAGTGGCTGCTGCTATTAAGATTAGGGATGATGTACGTCAAACCTTTGTTTCTGATGCATAGTCATTATATAGACATCATACTGGAAACATTGAGAATCTAACCACTGGTATAATGATAGGTAAAGATAGAGGTGGTAGCATTAAGATTCATGCCATGGGTAGCAGGGAGGACTATGAGAGTTTTAAGACTAGATTTTTTATTGGTGGTACTAAATACAGAACGCAAGAAAAGAGAAATGGGAGACCTATCAGACCATTCACAAAGGGATATATAGCCCCTACAGATACATTAAATAGAGTAGTTAACAGTTCTGGAGCTATACTAAGTAATTACATACAAAGAGCATTAAACTAATATGGCAAATAATTTAACTGCTGTTATCGCAGCTGATACCACTAGGTTTACTAGAGCTATAAATGAAGCCCAAAGTGTATTATCTAGATATGCTAGAGAAGCCAGAACTGCAAGCGGTTCAATATCCACTTGTGCTAGTGTTACAGATGCATAGGTAACATCTTATCAAAGATTAGTTAGAGCTATGCAGAGAGTATCTAACGGCACTATGTCTACTAGCTAGGCTGAAAGAGCTTTAGTACAATAGATTCAGGAATTAAGAATACAATGGGCAAACTTATCTGATGATGCTAGAAGAAGTGATTTTGGTAGAGCTTTATCTGAATCCATGGCATCAGCAGAAAGATAGTTAGAACAAGTAAGAACATAGATAAGATAGACACATGAAGAATTAGATAACTTATCATCAGCATCAGAAGGATTTGATTTAAGCAGTATAGGTAATAGCATCAACAGTTTAAGAAGTGGAGATATATCTGGATTTGTTTCTTAGCTATAGGCATTAAGAAATATTTCATTAGGTAGTATAGTTTCTTCTGTTGGAGCACTTGGGGCTTCATTAAGTGCTGCTATTGCACCAGTAGCCGCTTTGGTTGGTGGTATAGCTGCTTTAGGTTATACAGTCAGTGAATCAATATCATCAGTATCAGACTTTGAAACACATTTAGATGGATTGTAGTCATTAACTGGATTAGGGGATGATGCTATGAAGTCTATAGCAGATGGTGCTATAGAAATGAGTAAAGGATTTAAATCATCAGCTAGTGAAATAGTTGATTCTATGAAGCTGATAGGTAGTCAAGCACCTGAATTATTACAGAATCAAGATGCTTTGATGAAGGTTACAGAAGCTGCTAATGTACTATCAGAAGCAGCAGGTATAGAAGTAGTGGATGCTGCTAAGGGTGTAACTACAGTTATGAATTAGATGGGTGCTAGTGCATCAGAAGCTACTGAAATCATCAATGTATTAGCAGCATCATCTTAGTAGGGTTCAGCAGATGTAGCCTATTTAAATACTGCATTTGAAAAGGCTGGTACTGCTGCTAAATCTGCTGGAATGGATTATACTTAGTTAGCTGCTGCTATTGAAACGATAGCACCTAAATTTAGTAGTGCTGATGTAGCAGGTTCTACTTTAAATTCTACTTTGTTGGCTTTGTCTGTTTAGGCAAATGATAAGTTTAAGCCAGCTGTAGTAGGTATGGATTAGGCACTTTAGAACTTAGCTAAAGCAGAAATGGATGATATACAGATGAAGAACTTAGTAGGTGCTTCTAATATCACTATGCTTAAAACACTGATTGAAGCTAAGGATACATTTAAAGGCTTTGAATCATCTTTAGCAGGTACTAATACAGCCTATGAACAGATGGCAATAAATGCAGATAACTTAGATGGTACTATAGGAGGATTAAAATCTAATTGGGAAGCCCTTCTGCTTACATTAGGAGAATCTGAAATTATCTAGGGTATCATCCAGTTCTTCCAATAGGTTATATCCACTCTAACAGAACTGATTAACTACATTTCTGCTACTATTAAAGAGTTTGAAGGATTAGGAGGTAGTATAAATATTGTGGATGCTTTAGGGGCTGTATGGAAGGTTAATGTAGCTATAATTAAAGCAGCTTGTGAAATCATAGAAGTAGCTATAGCTGCTGTTATTAAGTTATTCCAGAAGATTGGTTAGGTAGTTAGAACTGTTTGGGGAAGCATTAAACAGACACTTAAAAATGTAGGATTCTTTGAACCGATTAGAAACGCTTGCAAAAGTGTTATTACTTGGTTTACTAATATGGTTCAGAAGATATAGGGAGTTTGGACAGACTTCAAAAGATGGTTAGGCTTAAACGTAGCATCCACTAAGATAACTGTAGATAATGAAGTAGGTGATGCTGTAGGAGGTAATAAACCATCTAGAGGTACTTCATCATCAAGTGGTAGTACTTCATCAGGTAGTAAATCATCAACTGCTTCAAGTGGTAAGACTGGAAGGAAAACACCTAAAGTAACTACATCTAAAGTAACTACAAAGCCACAATATAAAGAAGGCTCATTAGGTAAAATTGAAGAGGATATAAGTAAGAAATAGGCAGAATTAAAGCTAGCTATTTCTGATGAAGATAGAAAGAAAATACAGAAAGAAATCAATGATCTAACTAAGAAGAAGGAAGCTATAGAGTTATCTTTGAAGGTTTAGCCAGATGCAGGTAGCCTATAGGCTTTAGAGGATTCAATAAGTAAGAAGCAGAAAGAATTAAAGTTAGCTATTAGTGATTCCTCTAGGGAATAGATTTAGAAAGAGATTGATGAACTTACTGGATAGAAATAGGCTATTGAAATCCTACTTAAACCTGCTATAGATGATAAAGGTATAGAAGGATTAAAGGATAAGATTTCATAGCATAGTGAGAAAAAGCAGAACTAGCCTAGTGGTAATAAGGTATCATAGGCAGAAACCAAAGCTGATAATCTCAAAGAAGAACTAAAGTATAATTAGGATATAGTTAAGAGCTACAAAGAACAGTACAAAGCCATACAATCCAGATTGAAGGCAGGTGTTACATTAACTACTAATGAATCAAAGTTAGCAGATATTTATGAGGATGCTAAGAAGAAAGTGGATGATTTAACTAGTGCTTATGATAATGCTGCTAGAAGTGCTGAATAGCTAAAGGCAAATTCCACCTTTAATAAAAAAATGTATTCAGGTATTAAGGGCACTATTAAGACTATTGGAAGCCTTAATGATTCTGTAGTAGGTGTTACTGGCACTTGGGAAAATATGGCTGAAAGTTGGAATGATATGAGCACATTTAAAAAGGTTACATCATCCATCAGTGCAGTTATCAGTACCATTAATGAAGCTATGGGTGCTTATGAAGCTATATCTGATGTAGTCTAGTTATTTGGTGAAATAAGTGAAGCTAGTGCTGCAAAGAAAGTGGCTGCTGATGCTACAGAAATGGCATCTGATAGTACTAAGACTGCTTTAAGTACTGCAAATTCTTAGGTAGAGATAGCTAATAACCAATAGGAGCAGATGAGTGATTTGGCTAGTGTTGGAACTAAACAAGCTAGTGCTATAGCTAGTGCTACTGCTTCTGGTGCTAAACTACCATTCCCTGCTAACTTGGCTGCTATTGCTGCTGGAATCGCTGCTGTAGTAGCTGCTTTCGCTATGATAAGTAGTTTTGCTGATGGTGGTATTATTGGAGGTAACACCACATTAGGAGATATGAACATAGCTAGAGTGAATAAGGGTGAAATGATTCTGAATGGCACTTAGCAGAAGAGACTGTTTTCTATATTGGATGGTGGTGTATCAGCATCCCCTAATAATATAACTAGTGGAAATGTGAAGTTTGAGATTAAAGGCTCTACATTGGTTGGAGTTCTTAAAAATCATAACAGTAAAATGAATAAAGTAGGATGAAATACGAAGGAAGATTTAGGACTTTAAAAGATGAAATGATTCAAGTTGTCATCATAACTAATAATGATGCTAGCTAGGAAGAAGAAATATTCTTTGCTGATGAATCGCCAGTGATGATTTCACAAAGTTCTGATGGCATCTTTTCACCTATAAAGTCTAGAAGTTGTACCATTAAGCTAGTAACTAAAGATGTGTATTTTGACATCTATAGCGGTTCTTCACACGGTACATCTGTAGCTGTAAACAATCTAACTAATAGTGAATGTTTGTTTTATGGCTATGTAACACCCTGCTAGTATAATCAGCCTTATCTATATAACAATGAAATCGAGATTGAAGCGGTGGATGCTATTTCCACCCTTCAAGATTTCAAGTATAGCTATTTAAACGGCAAAGAATCATCTGTAGCTATAATGGATATTATTAAGAAGCTGATAAGTATAGCAGGTTATTCAGGATAGATATATATGTAGTATGATGCTAATAAGATGAAGGCAGCAAAGGACTATGCACCTACATAGTTTGAGTATATCAATGATGATGTATTCTTTGAAGATAGTGGTGAAGCTAGTGATTGCTATGCAGTGCTGGAAGAGATATGTAATTTCTATGGAATAAGTTGTGTACCTTATGGAAATGATGTTTTCTTTGTAGATTACGAGGTTATAGCTAGTACAAATGATGATGAGTTATCTTATACTGATTTGAAGTCATTAGCTACTTCTACCTTCTATATTCCAGGCAATATAACTAAGGAAGACTATGCAGGTGAGGATTAGAACCTAGAAATGGATGAGGTGTATAATAAGATAAGTGTTAAGGCTGATGTATCAGAAGTTAAAGATGATGATTTAGGTGTTAATCCAGAAGATGATGCTAAATCCAGTACCTTCTATGAAATGTTTAGATAGGGTGCTTAGATAGTAAAGCAAAATAAGATGTGGATTATAGCTACCAGATACTTTCAGTTTGACAATAGTTCTAAATATTGGAAAACCCCAATAAACTGTAATAATAGTGGCAATAGTTTAAGCTTTGGATTTAATAATACCTATAATTCCATAGATGAAGCTAGAGATAGTTTCCCTTATAACAGTGGTAACATATTTAATGCTATTGTAGGTTAGTGCTGTTTACCATCTTAGCAATTTGGATATGAAGCAAGTAAGGAAATGCCATACAGTACTAGCTGGAATAATATGTTATCTTTCTTCACTTAGGGCTATTGGATGCACAAGTATTATAAAGATAATAACAGAGATAGTGGTTATAATGATTCTGAAATGCAACAATATTGGGAGGGTGCTTTCTATAACCTGCATTTCGGAGGATATAAACCAGTGCTAATATACAATTCACCTTAGCTAATTAACTATAGCCCTGCTGAATATAGCAGAACTAGTTATTTATGCTTTACTGGTAATTTGTTTTTTCAAAGACAATGCAGCTATGACAAAGTGAATTATAATAAAATCTGGGATGTTAATGAAGATACTAATGACTGTGATGGCTATGCTTTTCCAATAACGGAAATAGGTTGTAACAGTACTGATAATGCTTATTCAAGAAATAAAGATGATGCTGATTATAATAAAGGCTGGAACTGCTTAAAGCTGAAACTAAGTATAGGAAATAAATACTGGAATGGTAGCTAGTGGACAACTACAGAAAGTGTTTGCTGGATTCCCTATCATAAAGAAAATGTAGTTAGTGATGAAGAATGCTTAGTTTGGACTGGATGGAACAAACCAGTAACTAACCATAACTATACCTACAAAGTTAATAAGGATGCTTATGTTATACCAATTAATAGGGATGATAATCTATATGGATATTTGAAGTTAGAAGTTTATGTGCCTAAAATTCCGTGGGATAACTAGTTATATAGAGAAAACAATTATCTTAGAATTAACTATAATAAGATTCCACCAGTTATCTTTATGAAGGATTTTGGCTTATCTTTATGTACACCTAGCATTTAGGAATAGTGGTACACTGTTTTTGATAATGAAGAAGAGGATGATGATATTATTTATTCTAATACCATTGATGGCAATAATGTAACAGATATGGATGATTTGGATTTGAAGATTAATACCTATAATCATTAGAAACCTATAGCTAAATCATACATTATAGAGCCTTCTATGGTAAATGGTATCGTAGATATAGATTCATGTAAATATCATAATTAGGGATTCTATAACAGTCTAACAGATAAGTCATAGAGATAGGAAATGAATCTGGTGGATAAGTACTACAACCATTATAGCACACCTAAAAAGATTTATAATTGTGTCGTACACGAATATAAAGCACCTTATAAAAGAATACAATGTACTGCTATCAGTGGTAAGTATATAGTAGATGAACAAAGCTTTGATTTGAAGGCTGATGTAAACGAATTAAAACTAGTAGAGGTATGACGGATTTAGAGCTTGATTCCCTAGATTAGAATGTGAGAGATTTGGGGAGATAGGTAGAAAGGGAAAACATTAGAAATAAGATTCACTGTAATCAATGTGATAGAAAGATAGAAGGCATCGAGAACACTTTGAACCTGATGAATAAGGATAAGATTAAAGAAGATATGGCATACTTAGCTTTACAAACTTCTAGTTAGGCTGATACTATTTAGGCTATTGAAGATGCAGATTTTAGTACTTAGATAAGTGGTTTATCTGGTAAGGTAGGCACTGCTAAATAGAGTTTATATGTGATGAATCAAGAGCATCAAGCAGAACTGGAAGCACTTAAAGGTAGTGTAACTAGTTAGGCTGATTACTTAGATAGAGTGAATGATTTGTTAGCAGGTATCATCCAGCATCAGGTAATTAGTGAAGATATGTATTAGGCTTTAGGCACACCAGATAATGATACTTTATACTTTACTTATGAAGATTAATTATGGCTGCAACATTAGAAAATATACAGACGCAAATAGAAGCCATCTAGGGCAACTTATCTACATAGACAACCAAACTAAATAATCATTTGGCTGATGTGGATAACAATATAACTAATATTAATACTAAGATTAAACTACTTAATAATGAAGATTTGAAGATACATCAAGAGGTACACGATTTAGCATCTGATGTAGAAACCAATGATACTAGACTTTAGAGAATTGAAGTTTAGGATTTTTAGGGTTAGATAGATTCTGTAAGGGATTCAATAGATGAAGACATATAGAAGCAGATGGAAGAAATGGATTTAGAACATCATATAGAACTGCATCTATTAGCTAATAGCATAGATTCACATACAGATAAATTAAATAAATTAGAGCTTAAAGGTGCTGAGATTCCAGAGCATATTTTTGTTTCTGAATCAGACTATGAAAAGATTCATCCAGAATCAGATAAGTTCTATTTCACTTATGAAGAAGAATAATTATGGCATTATTTGTAAATGGTGGTAAGAATGTAGTGCAGGTAACAGCATACAATAGAGCTATTACAGCCATATATAAAGGTGCTGTGAAAGTTTGGGAAGCTGTTAGAAGCTGCTTTGGAAGTGGTTTCTGGAATCCTAGTAAACCGTGGATGCAAAGTGAAGGATGGAGAGAAAATAAAAAGTACTAATTAATAATATTAAGAAATGGCAAAAGTAAAGAATGAATTAATCTCAGATTTAAATGTTTCTTGGGAAAACTATGCAGGTTCTTCTGTTGAATCCTTCATTAAGGATTAGCTAAGAAAAAGCTGTGGCTATATCTACAGAAGTACATCTAGAGAAGGAGATTATTATTATTTGTATGGCTTCCAGTGTATAGATGATTTCTATGCGTGGTAGGAAGGTGAAGATATAACACCACTGTTTAAGGTTCAGTTACCTAATATGGAAAATGATGTGTTTGCTGTAAACCTTAGCACAAGTTCAAATACTAAGAAGTTGGTGAATCTGGGTGATGGTGTAAAAGTACAGATTAGATATACTTCTACATCTACTAATCCTAATACAGAGATTACCAGTGATACCTTCAATGATGGTACATTGATTATAACTAGAAGCTCAAATGGTTCTGCATTCTAGGAGGTAGGAAGAATAACCATCCAGCCACAAAGTTATAATAGTACCACCTTCCAAACTATAGATATAACTAAGTATTTGGCAGATGGAGATAATAAGATAAGAATGAAAGTAGAAGATAACGTAAATGGTTCAGCATCCAATGTTATCACATTCTAGTCTATAGTTAATACTTCTTTGATAGTTAGAAATGCTACAGACAATTCAATACCTTTAACTTCTTTGAATCTTAGCTACTACATAGAAGGATAGATAGAGAAGACTTTACACCTTAAAGTTACAGATGCTTCTAGTGCTGTAGAAACATTCTAGGTAGCTATAGGTGATAGCACTTATATAGAAGTACCTTATACTTTCTTAGTTGAAAGAGAGTTTGCTACTGGAATCATCAATGTAGAAGCATGGTTAACTGTAGATGATACTACATTAGAATCAAACCACATAACTAATCAGTTCTTCTTTATAGCAGATGATTGTACTGATAGCATCATTATCCTGAATGATACTGCTAAGAAGGTAATTAATTACACTAATACTAAATTCTTTGATTTCACCTTATTCAATAAGGCATCAGATGTAACTATAGTATTGACAGATGGAGATAATGAGTATATGAACTATACCTATAAGAACTGTGAAGTAGGTAAGGTATATAGCTTCTATAATACACTGGAACTTGAAAGTACTGCTGATTTGATTGATGCTGTAGTTAGAGTTAGCACAAAGGATATGACATCAGAATTTGCTGTAGTCATAGATAATACTGTGAAAATGTCACCTACAGAAGGAGCAGACTTTATTGTTAATCCAAAGATTAGAAACAATTCAGAAACTAATCCTAGCTAGATAATCAATAGTGCAAATGATTCTGTAGTAGCATCTACCTTCACTAATTTCTCTTTTGATATTGATGGATGGCTGCAAGATAATGATGGTATAGGTGTTCTTAGAATCCCTAGAGGTAGAAAGCTATCTATTAACTATGATCCTTTGGATAGCCTAACTAATGGTACTACTATAGAGTTTGACTATAAGGTATTTAACGTATATGATGAAGATAATGTAGTATTTAGATTCTGTAGCTATAAAAATGAAATACCTCTAGGCTTTGAAATGAAGGCTACTGAAGCTGTATTTATGACTACTGAAAAGCAGACTAAGAGAGATTAGGATATAGTTTTCTAGGATGATGAAAGAACACATGTTGCAATCAATATAGTGCCTAATCTTAGTAACAGTGGTTTAAACTACATCAGAATCTTTATCAATGGTATAATGAACCGTGAAATGGTTTATACAGATGCTGATAGATTTAAGGATGATGTACTTACTATGGAGTTTGGGGCTGATGATTGCGATTTAGATATATATGGTATCAGAATCTATAAGAAGGGTTTAAGTGCAAATGATGTTAGATAGGACTATATGAGCACCCTTCCAAACTTAGAAGCAAAGGTAGCCTTTAGGGATGCTAACGACATAGTTAGTGCAAATGGTACTATTAGTTATGATAAGGCATCTGTGAAGTACAATACACTTATATGGACTGGTTAGCATCCAGAGTATAAGACTGGAAACGCAAAGTACAAAGGTACGTTAGCTATTAACATAATTGGAGAACCAGAGCATTCAGGTATAATTAATAATATGAAGATTAAGGGTTAGGGTTCTTCTTCTAGAGGTTATTGGAAATGGAATCATCAATATGATTTCAATGCTGATTCTGTATGGACTGATGGAAATGGTGAAGAAAGAGGTGCTTTCTACCTGCTTAATGATGATTCACCTAAAGCTAGGAAGTTGGTAGCTAAATTAAATTGGGCATCCCCTATGCAATCTCATAAAATGGGTGCTACTGCTTTGTTCACTGATTTGTGGAAATCAATAGTTGGAGGTAACAGTATAACTAAAACCTAGGGCTATGAGAATGTAAGAGTATCAGTAGAAGAAAAGCCATTCCTATACTTCATTAAGGAAACAGAAGATAGTTAGCCAGTCTTTTCTGGATTAGTAACCTTTGGAAGTGGTAAAGCTGATGTAGCTACATTCTAGGGAGATAAGAACACGTTTAGTGGTTATCTGATGGTTGAAGGTTCTGATAATGGTATGCCGCTTACATTAAGGCAAGTACCATGGATTGATTCAGAAGTTACCTATAATGAAGATGAAGAGTTTTTTGAGTACAATGGTGAAGGCTAGTTAGACTATGATTTAGGTAATAGAGATAATGTAACATACTTCAAAGATGCTTTTAATTTCTCATACCTGCATAGTACCAGATTGAAGCCATATACAAACGATAGTGAATTGATTGATCAATCTTATCAGTACTGGAATACATCTACCTATAATGTGATGAGATATAACCCTATTACACAAACTTGGGTTAATGCAGGTATAACTAAAGAAGGTGAAGACTATGCTGTATTAAATATCAAATCACAGACTGGAATAGTACCTAGTGGCGATAAGGATGCAGATAACACTGCTTTCATTAATTGGAGAGTAGCAGACTTTAAGGCTAAAATATCTAATTACTATAATGTGAATGATGTGCTGTATTGTATGGCTTTCTTGAAGATGGTAGCTGCTGCTGATAACAGATGTAAGAACACCTATGAGTATCTAGACCCTATTACATTGAAGATATGTATGGCTTAGGATGATTTGGACACCATCTTTTTAACTGATAATGTAGGTAGAAAGACTAAGCCTTATTATGTAGAGGAACACGATAAGAATGGTTCTAACTTCTATTGGAATGGTGAAGATAATGTTTTCTACAACCTGATGGAATAGGCTTTCAGTCTAGAGTATAAAGCTATGATGAAAACTATTTTAGATAAGATGGCTTCTACTGAATTTGGTGGAAGTGCTTAGGAGTGCTTAGATAGATACTTCTTTAGCATCCAGAAATATTTCCCTTCTGTAGCCTTTAATGAAACTGCTAGACTGCTTTATGAAGAAGCATCAGTAAAGTAGGCATCAGGAGAATATAAGAATGGTACACCAGCTATTACATAGTCTTTAGGTGATTAGTTATAGGCTGAAATGCAGTGGTGGAAACGTAGATTACCATACTTACAATCTTTGGCTTCATCTAATCCATTCTATGTAAGAAGTAAAGACAGTTTAGGATTCAGAAGCGTATTAACTACAGCATCAGGAAGACCATCATATACCTTTGATTTAACGCCTTGGCAGTGGTTATATCCAAAGATTGGTGTAGGTTAGTCTATGGGTGCTGATACTACTAGAGTTCAAGCAAAAGAGACATATAAGACTAGTACCATTAACACGGATGGTAATACAGATACCTTTATCTATGGTGCTAACTACTATACTAGCTTTGGTGAATTTGCTGATAAGTCTATAGGTGAAACATTTGAATTATCAGGTGAAAGACTGCTGGAATTTAGTGCAGATTCAAGAAAGATAAGTGGTACTATGCAGTTTAGACCTATTGCTATGAAGGTAAGTTGTCTAAACCTTAGAAAGCTTACTTTGTATGGTGTTTCTACTTTGGCAGGTAACTTAAACCTTAGTGGATGCAGCAAATTGGAAGCAGTGGATTTAAGAGGTACAAATCTTAATACTGTTGTTTTCCCTGCTACTTCTACATTGAAGGAAATCAGCATACCTAATGTTTCTTCTTTATCTATTCTTGGCTGCTAGGCACTTGAAAGAGTATATTTTGAAAGCCTATCTAATATGGTATCAATAACTACAGATAACAGTGTAGTGTTTGAGAATGTCATAACTAATGCTGCTAACTTGAAGGAAGTACATCTGTAGGGTATTAATTATAATGCAGGTGAATAGTCAGAACTGGTATATAACTTACTTCTGAATGACAATACTACAGCTACTGGTATTATCAATCTTAATAAAGCCCTAACTATTGATGAAAAGAATGCTTTGATACAGAAGTATGGAAACATTGATGCTAAGGATAATAGTTTGTATGTTACTTACAGCTTAGTTACTCAATCATCCATTTATATAAATGGAGATTCTTATATTACCTAGGGAACAAGTAAAGAGTATAAAGTAAGCTATGAAGGTAATGATTTCATTTCTATAGAATGGAGTGCTACTAATGCAGAAATAAAGGCTAATGGTACAACCTGCATAGTTAAGGCTGCTGTAGATGCTACTGAAGCCATTGGTATCAAGTGCAAATTAAACAGAATAGATAAAGATGCTTTGATAGCTACTAAATCAGTAACAGTAAATAAGCTGATAAAGATTAACTCTATATCAGTAAGTACCTATAATGTTTATGCTGTAGGCAAACACAAGATACCAATTAGTTACAATCCATATAACTATAGTGTTTAGATACATGATGTGAAGGCTATGGTAGAAGCTAATGATTATATATCAGTGGAATCTGTAGATAAAAACTATGTCTATCTAAATTGCACTAAATTGGTAACTAATAGAACTGCATCAGTAGCTTTAACTGTTGATGTTACAGATTCATTAGGTAATGTGCTAAATGCAGTTGGAACTGTAGTTATAAATAATCCTATTACTGATTTCTATATAGAAGGTAAGGATTTAGATACAAATCCAAAGATAACTACTAAGGTTGCTTAGGGTGATGATAATATTTATACTGTTACAGCAGGTGAAGGTACTGATGATTGGTATGTGTATAGTGTTTCTTCATCTAACAGTAAAGTAGCAGCTACAAAGAAATCTAACTATACCTTCAATTTAGTTTGTAACGATACAGAAGAACAAACTTCTACTATATCGTTGGCGATTCAGTATAGAAATAGAAGTGGAGTAAAGAACTATACTTTTACTTGGAATGCTATACTAGAATATGATAACCTTTGCTTTACTTCTACTGGTGATTCAACTGTAGCACTTTAGCCATTTAGTAGTGGTACTATGAGGGGTGCTGTAGCTAATTTGTTTATTAGTAAGAATGGTGGAGAATGGACAGAATGGGATTATTCAGCAGTAAGTTTAGCAGATGGTGAAAAGCTAGAAGTATATGGAACAGAGTTTAGAAATTGTGATACTTATAGTGATGGTTATTAGTTTGTTCTTTAGGGAAAGATTAAAGTTAGTGGTGATTTGGTTGCTTTGAATAATGGTTCTTCTGTGATGAACCGTTATTAGTATGCTTCTTTATTTAAAAAGTCAATAGGTTTATATGATGCTGCTGATTTAGTATTACCAAAGAAAGTTGGAGAATATTGTTATAGCAATATGTTTTTGGGATGCACTTCATTGGTTAATGCCCCTAAATTACCTGCTATGACATTGGTGGCTGATTGTTATAACAGTATGTTTTATGGTTGTACATCTTTAACTAAAGCCCCAGATTTACCTGCTACTACATTAGCTGCTAATTGTTATAATTGTATGTTTAGTAATTGTGATGCCTTAATAGAAGCTATGGATGTAATACCTGCTACTACATTGGGGAATGATTGTTGTTATATGATGTTTTATAAATGCACTTCATTGATTAAAGCTCCTTAGTTACCTGCTACTAATTTGAGAAGTAATTGTTATGCATAGATGTTTAGTGGTTGTACTAGCTTGGAAAATGCACCAGTATTACCTGCAACTACTTTAGTTCCTGATTGTTATTCTTATATGTTTAGTAGATGCAGCAAACTTAATTATGTGAAGGCATTATTTACTGATAATTCTGCTACAAGATGCACATCTGATTGGTTAAAAGGAGTAGCATCATCAGGTACATTTGTGAAGAATGCTGCTGCAACTTGGAATGTAGTAGGTGCTAGTGGAGTACCAGAAGGATGGACAGTATAGACAGTAACAGTTTAATTAAAGTACTAACTAAATAATTGATGCTATGAGAGTATATAATAATAAAGTGATAGCTGATGTAGGCTATTACTTACAGTATTAGTCTTTATGTGGTTTCTGCTTACCTCTAATAGAGGGAGCAGACTACATAGAGGAAAAGATTTCAGATGATGTTTTAGTTAAAGATGGCTATGCTTTGATTGGTGAAAGATTCTGGTGGAGTTTGGAAGATACCAAAGCTAAGGTAATTAAATAGATGTTTAACTATGATGAACAGATAGCCATTATCCTGAATCAGAATGAGAGTGAAGAAGATAAATCTATGTTTGAACTTATGCAGGGATGGAGATAGTTTGTAAGCGATAAGATTAAGATGGCAAAGGTTCTAACTAAATAGGCTGCTAAGAAATGAAAGAAAACTGGAATCAATTAGGCTTTAAGGATAAGGCACAATATACTACAGCTATGGTAATGATAGCTAGTGGTATTCTTCTAGCATTCCTTAGCTTTATAACCATCCATACTATAGCTAGTGGAACACTTATCTATATTGCATAGGCTTTCACTGCTGGAGGTGCTATCTTTGGGGTATCTGTTTACTTCAAGAACTAGCTAATAGAAGCACACGGTGAAACCATGAATAAGGTGAAGGAGTTGATAGAAGATGTAGTAGATAGAAAGATGAATAATTAATTAGAGTTAATAAAAGGCTGGTATCATTTGAGGTATCAGCCTTTTTTGTTATCTTTGCTGCTTATTAACTAAATAGATAAGACATGGAAGATAAAGAAGCACTAATTAAGAAAGCAGTTATGAAGTTAAAGGCTGAATTTGATTATAATGTGCCTGAAATGGCTAAACAAGACAGAGTTAATAGCCCTGAATTGGAATATGCTGTAGAAGTAGCTAATACTTTCGGTGAACATATTGCTAATGTGTTTGCTTTAAGATTGCCAGAGATAGACCAAAGCTTTAAACAGAAGTATCTAGATTCTGTAGAAGTACAAGACACATTGAGGGCTTTTCACTTAGATGCTGAAAAGTTCTGGTATCTTTGTCTGTTTATAAAGGATATAGTAGAAGGCTATGCTGAGGGTATAGAAGCTATTACCCCTAGAGAGGAAATAATCCAGTTAGTAACTCTTTTAAATACAGTGGACACTGATAAGGAAAACTGTAAAATATGTAATATGAAGAGTAACGCCCTTCTATCTCTAAAGGTAGGTAAGGAGACTGTAAAGATAGATAATTATGCAACATTACTTTTGATTAAGGAAGCTTTGATTGACTTAATAAAGTCTGATTGGGAGCTGTTGGATGATTTTAGCCATAACATGACAAAATTACATAAATCTGTTATATATAAAGTAGCTTGGTTTAATAGGTTTCTTAGTAGATTCCTAAAGGATAAGGTAGCAGATAAGGCTATCTATGCATCAAAGGGTAGTGCTATATCAATAGATAAAGGCTTATTGATAAGCAGAATGATATTTGTACTAAATATATCGGATGATGAAAACTTCTTTGATGAATATCATAAAACAGAAGAGGGTGAAGTTGTTAAGAGTGACCAGCTAAAGGGCTATTTGAAAAGGTATAAGAATGTAAAATTGCCAGCACACCAAACACGTTATTTTCTTTAGGGAACTAAAAACTGCTTATTTTTGTTCCCAACTGGAAGCCTTAAAATCTTTGGAAGGTATAGGAATTTGCCGTATCTTTGCACCCAGAAATAATTAATAACTTTGGTGTGCTTGATACCACAATAAACCCTAAAGGCATAGGTAAATAATATGAAGATAAAGACCATTAACGGTAAAGAAGTAGAGTTTGAGAATGTAGCTGCTGTATTCAACACGACCAGAAAAGAGCGTAATGAATACTTTGGCAAGTATGTAGCAGAAAAGCCTATTAATATAGGTGCTGTAGCCAATAAGGTTAAGGAACTGGAGAAGGAATATAACTTGTACCTAGCTAACTTAAAGGTTCTAGCTGCTGCTGTAGATGTGGAGAAGAAGGCTGATGAAGCTAAGAAGCTAACAGCCCAAATAGAGGGAATGAACGAAGAACAGCTAGCAGCACTGAAAGCAGCTATAGAAGCTAAAGAGAATCAGCAGCAGAATTAATCAATACTTCTACTAATGAAATGAAGGCTATTCTAACCAGAGTAGCCTTTTTTTTCGTTTATAGGGGTATGGGGTTAAATTCTAAGGGATAAAGCCGCTAAACCCCAGCCCTACCGATTCTTGTGCGACAATTAGAAACGAAAAATCGAAAACAGCTGCAAAACTGCCTTCGATTCTTCTTATGTCTCTAAACTCTTTCTTTTCTTTAATCACTATGATTAATACTATACAATATAGCTAAAATGCAAATTGTGGTGCAAATTTTACAAAATGAAGTAGCTAAGGTTATTGTAAACCATTTGTGTTATAGTGTTCAAGTTCTTCATTTGCAAGTTCTTGTTGCCATATCATATCTAATTCTTCTTCTGTAAATGGCTTGGTAGAAAGAAGCCCTAACTTATTTAACTTGTATTGATACATCATATACAGTTTGGTATCTGCAAAGTATTTGCCCATATCCCAGATGAACCTTTCAATAGAGCATACTTTCTCCTTAAATGCTTCTATCGTTTCTTTATCGGTATCTTGTCGCATCTTGATAACTTTATCCATTGTTGAGCTACTTACAGACTTCTTTATGATAGTCATAGCCTTTTTAAGTCTAGCATCATTATAGATACTAATACCTGCCTGCTGCATATCCATCAAGGCTTCAATATCATCATAGGCAAAGAAGCCATTAATTACATATGTTTTCTTCTTTGGTTTGATAGATACAGTTTCTTGGGTGTGTTCAACTTTCTCTTTTCCCTTACTAATCATATCCATATAATCGCCATCTGTCTTCTTGTTATAGATTTCTTTAACCATAGTATCATCTGTATGTCCAACCATCTTTGCAACTGCCATTTCACTATAGCCTAATTTCCACATAGAGCGTATAAATGTATAACGAGCACAATGTGTTGATACTACTTCATACAATGGCTTACTTACAGACTTGCCTAAACTGTCTTTACGTGTTATAGTTCTGTCAAGATTCGCCATTTTGCAGAAACTTTTCAGATTGTAGTTATATGAGGATTCTCTGAAATCCTTTGCACTACTATTTCTCACATAATTTAACGTGTTAGATAGTTCTTCTGTCACTAATACATAAGCTTTCAAGTTCTTTTTCTCAGTCTCTACTAAATAGAACTTGTTAATTTTGCCATCTAATTCGTGCTCACCTACTTGATAGTTTCCATCTATCAAAGTATGCAAGTCTGATACTCTTAAACCGCATAATGTTTGCAGTCTGAATAATTCTCTAAAATCTATTTTCTTTTTTTCACTTTTCTTACTTTCATCAAATTGCAAGTTGAAGATGGCATCCAATTCATCTTGGTTTAGTTCAAAGTGTCCAATGTCTTGTTTCTCTCTAGTATCTTTTAGTTTTGCCCATTTTACAACCTCTACTTTGATACCTAGATTACTTTTCTGATACAAGACTTCATTAATTAAATTCTGTATCAGTTGTCCATAGGCATTAACTTGTTTGAAACCAAACTTGATTTTCTTATCAGCACTATCTTTCATCTTATTCAATAAGAACTCACGCCATTTTAGAAAGCCCTCTTTACAGAATACTGACTTCTGATTCTCTTTACTTAAACTTTCTAAGAAGCTAACATATACTTTTAAGAAACTTCTGTTCTGGTTTATGCTAGATTCCTTAGTGTTTGGTTTGTTGATTTTGTAATACTCATCGAAAGCATCTTGAATCAACTTACATACATCAATGCTCTTTTCTTTATTCTTTATATCCATATCTTTATATATAAATTGTTTGAGCAAATCGCCCATATCTGTGATGTCGTTATCACAGTTGCAAAGGTACGAAATAAATTCCGAATAACGCTTCTTTAAAACTGTTAATTTTTCATTTACGATTTTATTATTCTTATTGTCTCTACTACATAGAAAATTGCTCTCCTCGGCAACACCTTTGCGCCATTGTTGTGGGTACACTTTAACACCACAAGAAAGTTTGTATTGTCTTCCGTCAATACGTACAACTAAGTAAACCATTTCGGGCTTCTTAGTCTTGTTGGTTCTGAGATTGAAGTGAGCTTCAATTTCCTTATAAAACTTCTGTTCGTTCATCATTTTCGTTCACGTTTTTGGTTCACACACGTTATTTTAACTCTCAATGTGCAGTGAATTAATTGGCGTGAATCCTTTTATAATAGCCTATTAACAAAGTTTTTCCGCTTTTTCTTTGCGCTTTGCTTGAAAAACATTATCTTTGCATCAAAATTATTAATTTTTGCACAAAACGATGGTTAGTAATGCAGTAAAAGAAGTTTCAGAGCAAGATAGAAGAAAACTGCTAGCTGGTTTTCTCTATGATATGGCGAAGCTGATGTTTGGCAGCGTTGCCGTGGGAGGATTGTCGCCTCTGATAATTGGAGGTGATTTCGGTTTGCTTAATATAGTGTGTTTTTTTGTTGGTTCAATATGTGGGTTTTTACTTGCATTTGGTGCCAATGATTTGTTGAAGTATAAAAAGTAATGGTTATGGAAGCATATTTGTTTTTTAATGTAATGATGTTTGTGTTTGCATTGTCTTTTGTCATTTTCCTCAACACGAAGGCTGGGAAGAAATGGAAAGATAATCTTTAATGTGAGGTTAGAATTATGCATACGAAAGAAGAGAAAATAGCGGCATTCAGCCGCTTGCTGGATGTGCAGGACCGTTTGCGCCTGCAGTGTCCATGGGATAAGAAGCAGACATTCGAGAGTCTTCGTCCGAATACCATCGAGGAGACTTTCGAGCTTTGTGACGCCTTGATGAAGCGCGATTACAAGGATATCAAGAAGGAGTTGGGCGATGTGTTGGAGCACGTGATGTTCTATAGTATCATCGGCAGAGAAGACGGCGAGTTCGATATCTGCGATGTCTGCAATCAGGAAGCTGACAAACTGATGTTCCGCCATCCTTTCATCAACTGGAAGGAAGAGGGCGAATGGACTGTGGCGAATCCTGATATGTATATCAACGATGCGGGACAGGTGGTATATAAGGAGTCTGAAAAAGCAGAAACCGGGAAGGCGGAATCTGCAACCGGGAAGGCAGAGGCGGGGAGCTCGGAAGAAACCCTGGCTCTTGGTGCCACCAAACCCAAGAATGCAGCCTCTGTAGAGAAAACCTGGGAGCAGATTAAGCAGCAGGAGAAAGATGGCAACGAGCGCGTTCTGAGCGGAGTGCCTAATTCCCTGCCATCCCTTATCAAGGCCTATCGCATTCAGGACAAGGCACGAAACGTGGGCTTCGACTGGAAGGAGAAGGAGGATGTATGGGATAAGGTATACGAAGAACTGGAAGAACTCAAGGCAGAACTTGCCAAGGGAGATAAGGAAAACTCTACCCAGGAACTCGGCGATTTCCTCTTCTCCGTCATCAATGCAGCCCGTCTCTACAAGCTCAATCCGGACAATGCGCTGGAGAAGACAAACCAGAAGTTTATCCGCCGTTTCAACTATGTGGAAGACCACTCGCTCAAGCAGGGCAAGAACCTGAAAGACATGAGCTTGGAAGAGATGGATCAACTCTGGGATGAAGCCAAGAAGCAGGAAAAGCTTCAAAATGAGAAATAAAGCTTCAAGAAGTTATGCTTCAAGATGAGAAGTAAAGAAAAGTAAGATAATCAGATTTTAAAGATAAGAGATTATGAAAAGATTAGTTTATGTGATGATGGCTTTGGTAGTACTTTTCGCTGCCAATAGCTGTAAGGATAAGAAAACCGTGCCAGTAATCAGCACCAACGATTCTGTGGCGCTGGAGGATGCGGAGAACGACTCAACCATCTATGGCGTGTGTGGCGAGGGAACCTCTATGCACAGCCTGGAATTGATATCAGATGCAGGTGATACCCTCACCGTCTTCATCGACGATGAGCAGCCTGGCATCGTGCAGGGCGGACTCCTGGCAGGCGACCGCATCGCCCTCATCGGCTACAAGGCGCAGGATGGCGAGATGCTTGCACAGAAAGTTATCAATCTTACTTCGCTCCTCGGCAAGTGGACTTCGCTAGACAAGAACTTCGATATCCTGGAAGGTGGCGAGGTGAAGAATAATGTGAAGGCGGAAACCAACCCTTGGACTTCATGGAAGATTCTGAATGGTAAGCTCCTGCTTAACAAGGATACCTTTGCCATCGACAATCTGGGGCCGGATAGTCTGATGCTGGAGAATACGCAGGGCATCTACGTCTTCAAACGCCAGGAGTAAGAATGTAATTTTTAAGCGGTAGTACGTCATCTCTATCTCTATGGAAATGACGGAATGTCATCTCTGGAAATGATGATACACCGTTTCTAACCTATAAGATTGCAGTAAAAATTTTGGAACCATTTAAGATACATATTCTGGGGTGTGGCAGTGCGCTGCCCACCCTTAAGCATAATGCCTCCTCGCAGCTCATAGAGTTGCGAGGCAAGTGCTTTATGGTGGATTGTGGAGAAGGAGCACAGATGCAGTTCCGCCGCTCCCATATTCATTTCTCCAAGCTCAATGCCATCTTCATTACCCACATGCATGGCGACCATTGCTTCGGCTTGATGGGCCTGCTCTCTACGCTGGGAATGTTAGGACGAACATCTAAGTTAAGAATCTATGCTCCAAAGGATTATGAACCCCTGTTCAAGCAGCAGGTGGAGTATTTTATGCAGACCATGGAGTATGAGATGGAGATGATTCCGGTGGATACCGAGAAGCAGCAGATTATCTACGAAGACCATTCGCTCACGGTGGAGACGGTGCCCCTGAAGCATCGCGTGCCATGCTGCGGCTTCATCTTCCGGGAGAAACCTACGCTGCCTCATATCCGCCGCGACATGATAGATTACTATGGCATTCCTGTCAGTCAGATCAACAATATCAAGAATGGGGCTGACTGGACCAACGAGGAGGGTGAGGTGATTCCGAATGAAAAATTAGTGACACCTGCCGACCAGCCCCGCAGCTATGCCTACATGAGTGATACCCGCTATATCCCGAATCTCTGGGAGAAGGTGAAGGGCGTTACCCTGCTTTATCACGAGAGTACCTACACTTCTGATCAGGAAGACCGTGCCAAAATCTACAACCACAGTACCGCCCGTCAGGCGGCGACGGTGGCGAGGGATGCTGGGGTAGGGAAGCTGCTCCTGGGGCATTACAGTGCCCGGTATAACGACGAGAAAGTGTTGCTCAAGGAAGCAAAAGAGGTATTCGAGGAAAGCTATCTGAGCAATGAGGGAATGGTGATTTCTGTATAGAAAATCTGTATAGAAAATAAGATGAAAAAAGCCTTGCATCAAAAAAAGTTTGATTTTTGGTGCAAGGTTTTGCTATGATATTCGTTTAATCAGTAAAAAAGAGAAAAATTGGAAACAGAAAAGCAACTTCTGGATGACGTGAAAGGCGGCAGTCAGGCTGCAATGCACCGGCTGTATGAGCGCTACGTAGGATATGCCATGGCGGTAGCGCTGAGGTATGTCCCTTTGCGTGATGATGCTGAGGATGTGGTGCAGGAGAGTTTCGTGAAGTTTTTCTCCAACATCGCCAGTTTCGATTTCCGGGGCGAGGGCTCGCTGAAGGCATGGCTCCTCCGCATCGTGGTGAACGAAGCCATCAGCATGACGAGGAAGCAATCCCGACTCACCTTTGTGGATGAGGTTCCTGAAGAGGTTCCAGACGAGGATCCTGAGGTAGAGCGGGTGCCGCCTGCAGAACTGACGAGGATGATAGGCGAATTGCCCGAGGGCTATCGCCTGGTGCTCAACATGTTAGTGTTTGAGCAGCGCAGCCACAAGGAAATCGCCGAGCAGCTGGGCATCAAGGAAAGCTCCTCAGCCTCGCAATATCTGAGAGCCAAAAAGCTCTTGGCAAAGAAAATTAACGATTATTTGAATACATTAAACGAGAAAGAATATGAGTAACAAGGATTGGACAAGCAAACTTCGAGATCAGATGACAGACTATCAGGAGCCTGTCAAGCACGACTTGTGGGCTGGCATTGCACAATCGCTTGCTCAGAATCAGCCTGTAGAGGAAGTGAAAGGGATTGCTGCAGGTAATCCTGTTGAAAAGATAGAGAAGGATTCTAGAGGGATAGAGAAGGACTCTAAAGGGATAGAGAAGGACTCTAAAGGGATAGAGAAGGACTCTAAAGCCCGTATTGTAATTTTGAAACGATGGTCGGCAGCCGCAGCCGCTGTGGCTTTGCTTGGAATAGGCGGAAGCTATGTTTATCTGCATCAGGAGGATGTAGAGCAGGGCAATGCGCAGTTGGCATCCCTGGCGTCATCTTCCTCATCTTCCTCATCTTCTTATGCTCCAGCGTCAGTACAATCAAATATTACAGCAAAAATGGGTGGTGTCTTGAAGAATGCCCCGCTGCTTGCTGCGGATTTCAAATCCGCAGATTCTAGTTCCAATGCAGATTTCAAATCCGCAGATCTTAGTTCCAATGCAGGTTACAAATCCGCAGCTTCTAATTTCAAGAGGAGTCAAGAGGCAGCTTCATCGGCTCGTTCTCTGTTTTCTTCCGATAATGCCTCTGTGTCTGCCCAGTCAGCAGCCCCCATGAATGATGAAGGCGAAACGATGAAGGCAGTTGCTCCGGATGAGGCACCGCTGCTTGCTGCGGGATACAAATCAGCGGAATCAGCGAAGAGGCAGGTGGAGCCAAGAATGGGCTATGCCGAGCCAACCTCCTCTTCTTTGGGTTTCTCCAGGAATAACGATGTGGCAGGGGTATCGATGAAACTCTATGCCGAGAACTTAGGTGCTGGAATGGGTAACGCCAATTCCGGCAGTAACATCGTTAATCGTTATTCTGATTCGGGAGTGATGGCCGATCCGATGCCGGGCCTGTTTCCTGACCCGTCGATAGCCGGAAGCGATGATGTGACCTATTTGATGGCGGCAGCCTATAAGGCACTCCAGAAATCTCCGCAGGGAAAGGCAGAGCATCATGCACCGGTGTCTGTGGGTATGCAGTTGGCCTTTGGCATTGCGCCCCGACTCTCGTTGAGCACAGGAGTGGTTTATACCCGCACCTCTTCCGATTTCTATCCGTATGCCCCGAATAGCGATTATCAGGTTCACCAGGTGCTTCATTATGTGGGCATACCTGTTGGCTTGAATTATGAATTGTGGAGGAGTGGCGGCTTCCATGCCTATGTGATGGCTGGTGCCGAGGCAGATTACAACGTAAAGAATGATACCGACGAAGATGGAACCAAGAAGGAGAATACCAAGCGCGACAGAGTGCAATTCTCGGGAAAGGCTTCGCTCGGTGCGCAATATGACATTTCGCCAAGTGTGGGCTTATACATAGAGCCAGGTGCCAAGTATTATTTCGACAACGGAAGCGATATAGAAAATACCTTCAAGGATAAGAAGTTGAATTTCAACCTGCAATTTGGTTTGAGGTTCAATCTGTAAGTGGTTTGAGGTTCAATCTGTAAGATGGTTTTAAAACAAGCAGAAAGCGGGTGTGTCATAAGTCTGGATAAAGACTATGGCACACCCGCTTTTTATTTGTTTTTTCTGTTTGTTATTTGCTTTTTAATATACCCCCACCATATTTTTTTTAGCTCCCGCTAGGCGCCCGGCGGATTTGCAATCCGCCGTCAAAAAATGTCCTAACCTATTTAGGCTCTGCGGATTTGAAATCCGCAGCAAAGGAGTATGGCTTTTAGCTCATGCAGCTCGTAACTCCGAGCGAAGTAGCTACGGCAGTTAGAATCGAGATTAAAATCTGAATAACAGTTTTCCAAGTTTCCTTTTTCATCTTTTTAGTGATTAATGATTAGTGATTAGTGATTAGTGATTAGTGATTAGTGATGTGATAGGATGTTAGCCCGCCAGGCGGGCTAACTCTAGATATTCACGTGACCAGAGTCGCCGCCATCGGTCTTTCCGCTATCGGTTCCGCCCGTTCCCTGGCTGGTTCCGCCACCTTCCTGGGTGTTACCGCTTCCGCCACCTTCGCTTCCGCCACCAGGAGTATTACCGCCACCAGGAGTATTACTCTCGCCGCCAGTCTCTTCGCCGCCACGTGCATCGTAGGCAGAAATCTTGCAGAGCTTCTTCAATTCAGCATTGCTCCAGTTCTTGGTATTTTTAACAAGAAGATGGATGTCCTGCACGCTTGCAGAAGTAACCTTGTCTCTGGTCACCTCGCCACGAGAACTCATGCCGATGGAGAAGAGTCCCAGGTCGCCGAGTCTCACGCTCTTGCCATCAAGAATCAGCTCCTTCATGCAGTCGAGCATATCCATCATCACACCATGCACGGTGCCACGGCTATAAGGCGAGTTGTGCGATGAAATGTGATCCACAAACTCCTCGAAGCTCATCTCTCTGTCGGTCACCACGGTGGCATACCAGAGTTCCTTACCAGCGTTCTCACCCGTCTGAGGAGTACGCTTTACTTTACGATACTTAATGTTTCCTTGTCCCATATTTTTTAGTGATTAATGATTAGTGATTAATGATTATTGTTCTCGTTGTCATCAGCAGCCTTTCTTCTGAATGACGATGCAAAGATACGGCTTTTTTCTGATACCACCAAATTTCGGGTAGCGATAAGGACCGATTTTCAGCAGCTCCTGATTCTGAATTCCGTTAATAAAACTAACTCGTATTTTAGCAAGAAAGAGAACATAGTTTTGCTGAGGGAAAAACTATGAGTTCTTTTCTGAAACAATCACAATAACAGTTATCACAGTTTTTCAAACCACTTTCCCAAATCTTATTCAAAAACTAACTATAGATAGAATATAATAATATATATTATTATATTCTATCTATAGTTAGTTTTTGAATAAGATTTGGGAAAGTGGTTTGAAAAACTGTGATAACTGTTATTGTGATTGTTTCAGAAAAGAACTCATAGTTTTTCCCTCAGCAAAACTATGTTCTCTTTCTTGCTAAAATACGAGTTAGTTTTATTAACGGAATTCAGAATCAGGAGCTGCTGAAAATCGGTCCTTATCGCTACCCGAAATTTGGTGGTATCAGAAAAAAGCCGTATCTTTGCATCGTCATTCAGAAGAAAGGCTGCTGATGACAACGAGAACAATAATCATTAATCACTAATCATTAATCACTAAAAAATATGGGACAAGGAAACATTAAGTATCGTAAAGTAAAGCGTACTCCTCAGACGGGTGAGAACGCTGGTAAGGAACTCTGGTATGCCACCGTGGTGACCGACAGAGAGATGAGCTTCGAGGAGTTTGTGGATCACATTTCATCGCACAACTCGCCTTATAGCCGTGGCACCGTGCATGGTGTGATGATGGATATGCTCGACTGCATGAAGGAGCTGATTCTTGATGGCAAGAGCGTGAGACTCGGCGACCTGGGACTCTTCTCCATCGGCATGAGTTCTCGTGGCGAGGTGACCAGAGACAAGGTTACTTCTGCAAGCGTGCAGGACATCCATCTTCTTGTTAAAAATACCAAGAACTGGAGCAATGCTGAATTGAAGAAGCTCTGCAAGATTTCTGCCTACGATGCACGTGGCGGCGAAGAGACTGGCGGCGAGAGTAATACTCCTGGTGGCGGTAATACTCCTGGTGGCGGAAGCGAAGGTGGCGGAAGCGGTAACACCCAGGAAGGTGGCGGAACCAGCCAGGGAACGGGCGGAACCGATAGCGGAAAGACCGATGGCGGCGACTCTGGTCACGTGAATATCTAGAGTTAGCCCGCCTGGCGGGCTAACATCCTATCACATCACTAATCACTAATCACTAATCACTAATCACTAATCATTAATCACTAAAAAGATGAAAAAGGAAACTTGGAAAACTGTTATTCAGATTTTAATCTCGATTCTAACTGCCGTAGCTACTTCGCTCGGAGTTACGAGCTGCATGAGCTAAAAGCCATACTCCTTTGCTGCGGATTTCAAATCCGCAGAGCCTAAATAGGTTAGGACATTTTTTGACGGCGGATTGCAAATCCGCCGGGCGCCTAGCGGGAGCTAAAAAAAATATGGTGGGGGTATATTAAAAAGCAAATAACAAACAGAAAAAACAAATAAAAAGCGGGTGTGCCATAGTCTTTATCCAGACTTATGACACACCCGCTTTCTGCTTGTTTTAAAACCATCTTACAGATTGAACCTCAAACCACTTACAGATTGAACCTCAAACCAAATTGCAGGTTGAAATTCAACTTCTTATCCTTGAAGGTATTTTCTATATCGCTTCCGTTGTCGAAATAATACTTGGCACCTGGCTCTATGTATAAGCCCACACTTGGCGAAATGTCATATTGCGCACCGAGCGAAGCCTTTCCCGAGAATTGCACTCTGTCGCGCTTGGTATTCTCCTTCTTGGTTCCATCTTCGTCGGTATCATTCTTTACGTTGTAATCTGCCTCGGCACCAGCCATCACATAGGCATGGAAGCCGCCACTCCTCCACAATTCATAATTCAAGCCAACAGGTATGCCCACATAATGAAGCACCTGGTGAACCTGATAATCGCTATTCGGGGCATACGGATAGAAATCGGAAGAGGTGCGGGTATAAACCACTCCTGTGCTCAACGAGAGTCGGGGCGCAATGCCAAAGGCCAACTGCATACCCACAGACACCGGTGCATGATGCTCTGCCTTTCCCTGCGGAGATTTCTGGAGTGCCTTATAGGCTGCCGCCATCAAATAGGTCACATCATCGCTTCCGGCTATCGACGGGTCAGGAAACAGGCCCGGCATCGGATCGGCCATCACTCCCGAATCAGAATAACGATTAACGATGTTACTGCCGGAATTGGCGTTACCCATTCCAGCACCTAAGTTCTCGGCATAGAGTTTCATCGATACCCCTGCCACATCGTTATTCCTGGAGAAACCCAAAGAAGAGGAGGTTGGCTCGGCATAGCCCATTCTTGGCTCCACCTGCCTCTTCGCTGATTCCGCTGATTTGTATCCCGCAGCAAGCAGCGGTGCCTCATCCGGAGCAACTGCCTTCATCGTTTCGCCTTCATCATTCATGGGGGCTGCTGACTGGGCAGACACAGAGGCATTATCGGAAGAAAACAGAGAACGAGCCGATGAAGCTGCCTCTTGACTCCTCTTGAAATTAGAAGCTGCGGATTTGTAACCTGCATTGGAACTAAGATCTGCGGATTTGAAATCTGCATTGGAACTAGAATCTGCGGATTTGAAATCCGCAGCAAGCAGCGGGGCATTCTTCAAGACACCACCCATTTTTGCTGTAATATTTGATTGTACTGACGCTGGAGCATAAGAAGATGAGGAAGATGAGGAAGATGACGCCAGGGATGCCAACTGCGCATTGCCCTGCTCTACATCCTCCTGATGCAGATAAACATAGCTTCCGCCTATTCCAAGCAAAGCCACAGCGGCTGCGGCTGCCGACCATCGTTTCAAAATTACAATACGGGCTTTAGAGTCCTTCTCTATCCCTTTAGAGTCCTTCTCTATCCCTTTAGAGTCCTTCTCTATCCCTCTAGAATCCTTCTCTATCTTTTCAACAGGATTACCTGCAGCAATCCCTTTCACTTCCTCTACAGGCTGATTCTGAGCAAGCGATTGTGCAATGCCAGCCCACAAGTCGTGCTTGACAGGCTCCTGATAGTCTGTCATCTGATCTCGAAGTTTGCTTGTCCAATCCTTGTTACTCATATTCTTTCTCGTTTAATGTATTCAAATAATCGTTAATTTTCTTTGCCAAGAGCTTTTTGGCTCTCAGATATTGCGAGGCTGAGGAGCTTTCCTTGATGCCCAGCTGCTCGGCGATTTCCTTGTGGCTGCGCTGCTCAAACACTAACATGTTGAGCACCAGGCGATAGCCCTCGGGCAATTCGCCTATCATCCTCGTCAGTTCTGCAGGCGGCACCCGCTCTACCTCAGGATCCTCGTCTGGAACCTCTTCAGGAACCTCATCCACAAAGGTGAGTCGGGATTGCTTCCTCGTCATGCTGATGGCTTCGTTCACCACGATGCGGAGGAGCCATGCCTTCAGCGAGCCCTCGCCCCGGAAATCGAAACTGGCGATGTTGGAGAAAAACTTCACGAAACTCTCCTGCACCACATCCTCAGCATCATCACGCAAAGGGACATACCTCAGCGCTACCGCCATGGCATATCCTACGTAGCGCTCATACAGCCGGTGCATTGCAGCCTGACTGCCGCCTTTCACGTCATCCAGAAGTTGCTTTTCTGTTTCCAATTTTTCTCTTTTTTACTGATTAAACGAATATCATAGCAAAACCTTGCACCAAAAATCAAACTTTTTTTGATGCAAGGCTTTTTTCATCTTATTTTCTATACAGATTTTCTATACAGAAATCACCATTCCCTCATTGCTCAGATAGCTTTCCTCGAATACCTCTTTTGCTTCCTTGAGCAACACTTTCTCGTCGTTATACCGGGCACTGTAATGCCCCAGGAGCAGCTTCCCTACCCCAGCATCCCTCGCCACCGTCGCCGCCTGACGGGCGGTACTGTGGTTGTAGATTTTGGCACGGTCTTCCTGATCAGAAGTGTAGGTACTCTCGTGATAAAGCAGGGTAACGCCCTTCACCTTCTCCCAGAGATTCGGGATATAGCGGGTATCACTCATGTAGGCATAGCTGCGGGGCTGGTCGGCAGGTGTCACTAATTTTTCATTCGGAATCACCTCACCCTCCTCGTTGGTCCAGTCAGCCCCATTCTTGATATTGTTGATCTGACTGACAGGAATGCCATAGTAATCTATCATGTCGCGGCGGATATGAGGCAGCGTAGGTTTCTCCCGGAAGATGAAGCCGCAGCATGGCACGCGATGCTTCAGGGGCACCGTCTCCACCGTGAGCGAATGGTCTTCGTAGATAATCTGCTGCTTCTCGGTATCCACCGGAATCATCTCCATCTCATACTCCATGGTCTGCATAAAATACTCCACCTGCTGCTTGAACAGGGGTTCATAATCCTTTGGAGCATAGATTCTTAACTTAGATGTTCGTCCTAACATTCCCAGCGTAGAGAGCAGGCCCATCAAGCCGAAGCAATGGTCGCCATGCATGTGGGTAATGAAGATGGCATTGAGCTTGGAGAAATGAATATGGGAGCGGCGGAACTGCATCTGTGCTCCTTCTCCACAATCCACCATAAAGCACTTGCCTCGCAACTCTATGAGCTGCGAGGAGGCATTATGCTTAAGGGTGGGCAGCGCACTGCCACACCCCAGAATATGTATCTTAAATGGTTCCAAAATTTTTACTGCAATCTTATAGGTTAGAAACGGTGTATCATCATTTCCAGAGATGACATTCCGTCATTTCCATAGAGATAGAGATGACGTACTACCGCTTAAAAATTACATTCTTACTCCTGGCGTTTGAAGACGTAGATGCCCTGCGTATTCTCCAGCATCAGACTATCCGGCCCCAGATTGTCGATGGCAAAGGTATCCTTGTTAAGCAGGAGCTTACCATTCAGAATCTTCCATGAAGTCCAAGGGTTGGTTTCCGCCTTCACATTATTCTTCACCTCGCCACCTTCCAGGATATCGAAGTTCTTGTCTAGCGAAGTCCACTTGCCGAGGAGCGAAGTAAGATTGATAACTTTCTGTGCAAGCATCTCGCCATCCTGCGCCTTGTAGCCGATGAGGGCGATGCGGTCGCCTGCCAGGAGTCCGCCCTGCACGATGCCAGGCTGCTCATCGTCGATGAAGACGGTGAGGGTATCACCTGCATCTGATATCAATTCCAGGCTGTGCATAGAGGTTCCCTCGCCACACACGCCATAGATGGTTGAGTCGTTCTCCGCATCCTCCAGCGCCACAGAATCGTTGGTGCTGATTACTGGCACGGTTTTCTTATCCTTACAGCTATTGGCAGCGAAAAGTACTACCAAAGCCATCATCACATAAACTAATCTTTTCATAATCTCTTATCTTTAAAATCTGATTATCTTACTTTTCTTTACTTCTCATCTTGAAGCATAACTTCTTGAAGCTTTATTTCTCATTTTGAAGCTTTTCCTGCTTCTTGGCTTCATCCCAGAGTTGATCCATCTCTTCCAAGCTCATGTCTTTCAGGTTCTTGCCCTGCTTGAGCGAGTGGTCTTCCACATAGTTGAAACGGCGGATAAACTTCTGGTTTGTCTTCTCCAGCGCATTGTCCGGATTGAGCTTGTAGAGACGGGCTGCATTGATGACGGAGAAGAGGAAATCGCCGAGTTCCTGGGTAGAGTTTTCCTTATCTCCCTTGGCAAGTTCTGCCTTGAGTTCTTCCAGTTCTTCGTATACCTTATCCCATACATCCTCCTTCTCCTTCCAGTCGAAGCCCACGTTTCGTGCCTTGTCCTGAATGCGATAGGCCTTGATAAGGGATGGCAGGGAATTAGGCACTCCGCTCAGAACGCGCTCGTTGCCATCTTTCTCCTGCTGCTTAATCTGCTCCCAGGTTTTCTCTACAGAGGCTGCATTCTTGGGTTTGGTGGCACCAAGAGCCAGGGTTTCTTCCGAGCTCCCCGCCTCTGCCTTCCCGGTTGCAGATTCCGCCTTCCCGGTTTCTGCTTTTTCAGACTCCTTATATACCACCTGTCCCGCATCGTTGATATACATATCAGGATTCGCCACAGTCCATTCGCCCTCTTCCTTCCAGTTGATGAAAGGATGGCGGAACATCAGTTTGTCAGCTTCCTGATTGCAGACATCGCAGATATCGAACTCGCCGTCTTCTCTGCCGATGATACTATAGAACATCACGTGCTCCAACACATCGCCCAACTCCTTCTTGATATCCTTGTAATCGCGCTTCATCAAGGCGTCACAAAGCTCGAAAGTCTCCTCGATGGTATTCGGACGAAGACTCTCGAATGTCTGCTTCTTATCCCATGGACACTGCAGGCGCAAACGGTCCTGCACATCCAGCAAGCGGCTGAATGCCGCTATTTTCTCTTCTTTCGTATGCATAATTCTAACCTCACATTAAAGATTATCTTTCCATTTCTTCCCAGCCTTCGTGTTGAGGAAAATGACAAAAGACAATGCAAACACAAACATCATTACATTAAAAAACAAATATGCTTCCATAACCATTACTTTTTATACTTCAACAAATCATTGGCACCAAATGCAAGTAAAAACCCACATATTGAACCAACAAAAAAACACACTATATTAAGCAAACCGAAATCACCTCCAATTATCAGAGGCGACAATCCTCCCACGGCAACGCTGCCAAACATCAGCTTCGCCATATCATAGAGAAAACCAGCTAGCAGTTTTCTTCTATCTTGCTCTGAAACTTCTTTTACTGCATTACTAACCATCGTTTTGTGCAAAAATTAATAATTTTGATGCAAAGATAATGTTTTTCAAGCAAAGCGCAAAGAAAAAGCGGAAAAACTTTGTTAATAGGCTATTATAAAAGGATTCACGCCAATTAATTCACTGCACATTGAGAGTTAAAATAACGTGTGTGAACCAAAAACGTGAACGAAAATGATGAACGAACAGAAGTTTTATAAGGAAATTGAAGCTCACTTCAATCTCAGAACCAACAAGACTAAGAAGCCCGAAATGGTTTACTTAGTTGTACGTATTGACGGAAGACAATACAAACTTTCTTGTGGTGTTAAAGTGTACCCACAACAATGGCGCAAAGGTGTTGCCGAGGAGAGCAATTTTCTATGTAGTAGAGACAATAAGAATAATAAAATCGTAAATGAAAAATTAACAGTTTTAAAGAAGCGTTATTCGGAATTTATTTCGTACCTTTGCAACTGTGATAACGACATCACAGATATGGGCGATTTGCTCAAACAATTTATATATAAAGATATGGATATAAAGAATAAAGAAAAGAGCATTGATGTATGTAAGTTGATTCAAGATGCTTTCGATGAGTATTACAAAATCAACAAACCAAACACTAAGGAATCTAGCATAAACCAGAACAGAAGTTTCTTAAAAGTATATGTTAGCTTCTTAGAAAGTTTAAGTAAAGAGAATCAGAAGTCAGTATTCTGTAAAGAGGGCTTTCTAAAATGGCGTGAGTTCTTATTGAATAAGATGAAAGATAGTGCTGATAAGAAAATCAAGTTTGGTTTCAAACAAGTTAATGCCTATGGACAACTGATACAGAATTTAATTAATGAAGTCTTGTATCAGAAAAGTAATCTAGGTATCAAAGTAGAGGTTGTAAAATGGGCAAAACTAAAAGATACTAGAGAGAAACAAGACATTGGACACTTTGAACTAAACCAAGATGAATTGGATGCCATCTTCAACTTGCAATTTGATGAAAGTAAGAAAAGTGAAAAAAAGAAAATAGATTTTAGAGAATTATTCAGACTGCAAACATTATGCGGTTTAAGAGTATCAGACTTGCATACTTTGATAGATGGAAACTATCAAGTAGGTGAGCACGAATTAGATGGCAAAATTAACAAGTTCTATTTAGTAGAGACTGAGAAAAAGAACTTGAAAGCTTATGTATTAGTGACAGAAGAACTATCTAACACGTTAAATTATGTGAGAAATAGTAGTGCAAAGGATTTCAGAGAATCCTCATATAACTACAATCTGAAAAGTTTCTGCAAAATGGCGAATCTTGACAGAACTATAACACGTAAAGACAGTTTAGGCAAGTCTGTAAGTAAGCCATTGTATGAAGTAGTATCAACACATTGTGCTCGTTATACATTTATACGCTCTATGTGGAAATTAGGCTATAGTGAAATGGCAGTTGCAAAGATGGTTGGACATACAGATGATACTATGGTTAAAGAAATCTATAACAAGAAGACAGATGGCGATTATATGGATATGATTAGTAAGGGAAAAGAGAAAGTTGAACACACCCAAGAAACTGTATCTATCAAACCAAAGAAGAAAACATATGTAATTAATGGCTTCTTTGCCTATGATGATATTGAAGCCTTGATGGATATGCAGCAGGCAGGTATTAGTATCTATAATGATGCTAGACTTAAAAAGGCTATGACTATCATAAAGAAGTCTGTAAGTAGCTCAACAATGGATAAAGTTATCAAGATGCGACAAGATACCGATAAAGAAACGATAGAAGCATTTAAGGAGAAAGTATGCTCTATTGAAAGGTTCATCTGGGATATGGGCAAATACTTTGCAGATACCAAACTGTATATGATGTATCAATACAAGTTAAATAAGTTAGGGCTTCTTTCTACCAAGCCATTTACAGAAGAAGAATTAGATATGATATGGCAACAAGAACTTGCAAATGAAGAACTTGAACACTATAACACAAATGGTTTACAATAACCTTAGCTACTTCATTTTGTAAAATTTGCACCACAATTTGCATTTTAGCTATATTGTATAGTATTAATCATAGTGATTAAAGAAAAGAAAGAGTTTAGAGACATAAGAAGAATCGAAGGCAGTTTTGCAGCTGTTTTCGATTTTTCGTTTCTAATTGTCGCACAAGAATCGGTAGGGCTGGGGTTTAGCGGCTTTATCCCTTAGAATTTAACCCCATACCCCTATAAACGAAAAAAAAGGCTACTCTGGTTAGAATAGCCTTCATTTCATTAGTAGAAGTATTGATTAATTCTGCTGCTGATTCTCTTTAGCTTCTATAGCTGCTTTCAGTGCTGCTAGCTGTTCTTCGTTCATTCCCTCTATTTGGGCTGTTAGCTTCTTAGCTTCATCAGCCTTCTTCTCCACATCTACAGCAGCAGCTAGAACCTTTAAGTTAGCTAGGTACAAGTTATATTCCTTCTCCAGTTCCTTAACCTTATTGGCTACAGCACCTATATTAATAGGCTTTTCTGCTACATACTTGCCAAAGTATTCATTACGCTCTTTTCTGGTCGTGTTGAATACAGCAGCTACATTCTCAAACTCTACTTCTTTACCGTTAATGGTCTTTATCTTCATATTATTTACCTATGCCTTTAGGGTTTATTGTGGTATCAAGCACACCAAAGTTATTAATTATTTCTGGGTGCAAAGATACGGCAAATTCCTATACCTTCCAAAGATTTTAAGGCTTCCAGTTGGGAACAAAAATAAGCAGTTTTTAGTTCCCTAAAGAAAATAACGTGTTTGGTGTGCTGGCAATTTTACATTCTTATACCTTTTCAAATAGCCCTTTAGCTGGTCACTCTTAACAACTTCACCCTCTTCTGTTTTATGATATTCATCAAAGAAGTTTTCATCATCCGATATATTTAGTACAAATATCATTCTGCTTATCAATAAGCCTTTATCTATTGATATAGCACTACCCTTTGATGCATAGATAGCCTTATCTGCTACCTTATCCTTTAGGAATCTACTAAGAAACCTATTAAACCAAGCTACTTTATATATAACAGATTTATGTAATTTTGTCATGTTATGGCTAAAATCATCCAACAGCTCCCAATCAGACTTTATTAAGTCAATCAAAGCTTCCTTAATCAAAAGTAATGTTGCATAATTATCTATCTTTACAGTCTCCTTACCTACCTTTAGAGATAGAAGGGCGTTACTCTTCATATTACATATTTTACAGTTTTCCTTATCAGTGTCCACTGTATTTAAAAGAGTTACTAACTGGATTATTTCCTCTCTAGGGGTAATAGCTTCTATACCCTCAGCATAGCCTTCTACTATATCCTTTATAAACAGACAAAGATACCAGAACTTTTCAGCATCTAAGTGAAAAGCCCTCAATGTGTCTTGTACTTCTACAGAATCTAGATACTTCTGTTTAAAGCTTTGGTCTATCTCTGGCAATCTTAAAGCAAACACATTAGCAATATGTTCACCGAAAGTATTAGCTACTTCTACAGCATATTCCAATTCAGGGCTATTAACTCTGTCTTGTTTAGCCATTTCAGGCACATTATAATCAAATTCAGCCTTTAACTTCATAACTGCTTTCTTAATTAGTGCTTCTTTATCTTCCATGTCTTATCTATTTAGTTAATAAGCAGCAAAGATAACAAAAAAGGCTGATACCTCAAATGATACCAGCCTTTTATTAACTCTAATTAATTATTCATCTTTCTATCTACTACATCTTCTATCAACTCCTTCACCTTATTCATGGTTTCACCGTGTGCTTCTATTAGCTAGTTCTTGAAGTAAACAGATACCCCAAAGATAGCACCTCCAGCAGTGAAAGCCTATGCAATATAGATAAGTGTTCCACTAGCTATAGTATGGATGGTTATAAAGCTAAGGAATGCTAGAAGAATACCACTAGCTATCATTACCATAGCTGTAGTATATTGTGCCTTATCCTTAAAGCCTAATTGATTCCAGTTTTCTTTCATTTCTTAGCAGCCTATTTAGTTAGAACCTTTGCCATCTTAATCTTATCGCTTACAAACTATCTCCATCCCTGCATAAGTTCAAACATAGATTTATCTTCTTCACTCTCATTCTGATTCAGGATAATGGCTATCTGTTCATCATAGTTAAACATCTATTTAATTACCTTAGCTTTGGTATCTTCCAAACTCCACCAGAATCTTTCACCAATCAAAGCATAGCCATCTTTAACTAAAACATCATCTGAAATCTTTTCCTCTATGTAGTCTGCTCCCTCTATTAGAGGTAAGCAGAAACCACATAAAGACTAATACTGTAAGTAATAGCCTACATCAGCTATCACTTTATTATTATATACTCTCATAGCATCAATTATTTAGTTAGTACTTTAATTAAACTGTTACTGTCTATACTGTCCATCCTTCTGGTACTCCACTAGCACCTACTACATTCCAAGTTGCAGCAGCATTCTTCACAAATGTACCTGATGATGCTACTCCTTTTAACCAATCAGATGTGCATCTTGTAGCAGAATTATCAGTAAATAATGCCTTCACATAATTAAGTTTGCTGCATCTACTAAACATATAAGAATAACAATCAGGAACTAAAGTAGTTGCAGGTAATACTGGTGCATTTTCCAAGCTAGTACAACCACTAAACATCTATGCATAACAATTACTTCTCAAATTAGTAGCAGGTAACTAAGGAGCTTTAATCAATGAAGTGCATTTATAAAACATCATATAACAACAATCATTCCCCAATGTAGTAGCAGGTATTACATCCATAGCTTCTATTAAGGCATCACAATTACTAAACATACAATTATAACAATTAGCAGCTAATGTAGTAGCAGGTAAATCTGGGGCTTTAGTTAAAGATGTACAACCATAAAACATACTGTTATAACAATCAGCCACCAATGTCATAGCAGGTAATTTAGGGGCATTAACCAATGAAGTGCATCCCAAAAACATATTGCTATAACAATATTCTCCAACTTTCTTTGGTAATACTAAATCAGCAGCATCATATAAACCTATTGACTTTTTAAATAAAGAAGCATACTAATAACGGTTCATCACAGAAGAACCATTATTCAAAGCAACCAAATCACCACTAACTTTAATCTTTCCCTAAAGAACAAACTAATAACCATCACTATAAGTATCACAATTTCTAAACTCTGTTCCATATACTTCTAGCTTTTCACCATCTGCTAAACTTACTGCTGAATAATCCCATTCTGTCCATTCTCCACCATTCTTACTAATAAACAAATTAGCTACAGCACCCCTCATAGTACCACTACTAAATGGCTAAAGTGCTACAGTTGAATCACCAGTAGAAGTAAAGCAAAGGTTATCATATTCTAGTATAGCATTCCAAGTAAAAGTATAGTTCTTTACTCCACTTCTATTTCTATACTGAATCGCCAACGATATAGTAGAAGTTTGTTCTTCTGTATCGTTACAAACTAAATTGAAGGTATAGTTAGATTTCTTTGTAGCTGCTACTTTACTGTTAGATGAAGAAACACTATACACATACCAATCATCAGTACCTTCACCTGCTGTAACAGTATAAATATTATCATCACCCTAAGCAACCTTAGTAGTTATCTTTGGATTTGTATCTAAATCCTTACCTTCTATATAGAAATCAGTAATAGGATTATTTATAACTACAGTTCCAACTGCATTTAGCACATTACCTAATGAATCTGTAACATCAACAGTTAAAGCTACTGATGCAGTTCTATTAGTTACCAATTTAGTGCAATTTAGATAGACATAGTTTTTATCTACAGATTCCACTGATATATAATCATTAGCTTCTACCATAGCCTTCACATCATGTATCTAAACACTATAGTTATATGGATTGTAACTAATTGGTATCTTGTGTTTGCCTACAGCATAAACATTATAGGTACTTACTGATATAGAGTTAATCTTTATCAGCTTATTTACTGTTACTGATTTAGTAGCTATCAAAGCATCTTTATCTATTCTGTTTAATTTGCACTTGATACCAATGGCTTCAGTAGCATCTACAGCAGCCTTAACTATGCAGGTTGTACCATTAGCCTTTATTTCTGCATTAGTAGCACTCCATTCTATAGAAATGAAATCATTACCTTCATAGCTTACTTTATACTCTTTACTTGTTCCCTAGGTAATATAAGAATCTCCATTTATATAAATGGATGATTGAGTAACTAAGCTGTAAGTAACATACAAACTATTATCCTTAGCATCAATGTTTCCATACTTCTGTATCAAAGCATTCTTTTCATCAATAGTTAGGGCTTTATTAAGATTGATAATACCAGTAGCTGTAGTATTGTCATTCAGAAGTAAGTTATATACCAGTTCTGACTATTCACCTGCATTATAATTAATACCCTACAGATGTACTTCCTTCAAGTTAGCAGCATTAGTTATGACATTCTCAAACACTACACTGTTATCTGTAGTTATTGATACCATATTAGATAGGCTTTCAAAATATACTCTTTCAAGTGCCTAGCAGCCAAGAATAGATAAAGAAGAAACATTAGGTATGCTGATTTCCTTCAATGTAGAAGTAGCAGGGAAAACAACAGTATTAAGATTTGTACCTCTTAAATCCACTGCTTCCAATTTGCTGCATCCACTAAGGTTTAAGTTACCTGCCAAAGTAGAAACACCATACAAAGTAAGCTTTCTAAGGTTTAGACAACTTACCTTCATAGCAATAGGTCTAAACTGCATAGTACCACTTATCTTTCTTGAATCTGCACTAAATTCCAGCAGTCTTTCACCTGATAATTCAAATGTTTCACCTATAGACTTATCAGCAAATTCACCAAAGCTAGTATAGTAGTTAGCACCATAGATAAAGGTATCTGTATTACCATCCGTGTTAATGGTACTAGTCTTATATGTCTCTTTTGCTTGAACTCTAGTAGTATCAGCACCCATAGACTAACCTACACCAATCTTTGGATATAACCACTGCCAAGGCGTTAAATCAAAGGTATATGATGGTCTTCCTGATGCTGTAGTTAATACGCTTCTGAATCCTAAACTGTCTTTACTTCTTACATAGAATGGATTAGATGAAGCCAAAGATTGTAAGTATGGTAATCTACGTTTCCACCACTGCATTTCAGCCTATAACTAATCACCTAAAGACTATGTAATAGCTGGTGTACCATTCTTATATTCTCCTGATGCCTACTTTACTGATGCTTCTTCATAAAGCAGTCTAGCAGTTTCATTAAAGGCTACAGAAGGGAAATATTTCTGGATGCTAAAGAAGTATCTATCTAAGCACTCCTAAGCACTTCCACCAAATTCAGTAGAAGCCATCTTATCTAAAATAGTTTTCATCATAGCTTTATACTCTAGACTGAAAGCCTATTCCATCAGGTTGTAGAAAACATTATCTTCACCATTCCAATAGAAGTTAGAACCATTCTTATCGTGTTCCTCTACATAATAAGGCTTAGTCTTTCTACCTACATTATCAGTTAAAAAGATGGTGTCCAAATCATCCTAAGCCATACATATCTTCAATGTAATAGGGTCTAGATACTCATAGGTGTTCTTACATCTGTTATCAGCAGCAGCTACCATCTTCAAGAAAGCCATACAATACAGCACATCATTCACATTATAGTAATTAGATATTTTAGCCTTAAAGTCTGCTACTCTCCAATTAATGAAAGCAGTGTTATCTGCATCCTTATCGCCACTAGGTACTATTCCAGTCTGTGATTTGATATTTAATACAGCATAGTCTTCACCTTCTTTAGTTATACCTGCATTAACCCAAGTTTGTGTAATAGGGTTATATCTCATCACATTATAGGTAGATGTATTCCAGTACTGATAAGATTGATCAATCAATTCACTATCGTTTGTATATGGCTTCAATCTGGTACTATGCAGGTATGAGAAATTAAAAGCATCTTTGAAGTATGTTACATTATCTCTATTACCTAAATCATAGTCTAACTAGCCTTCACCATTGTACTCAAAAAACTCTTCATCTTCATTATAGGTAACTTCTGAATCAATCCATGGTACTTGCCTTAATGTAAGCGGCATACCATTATCAGAACCTTCAACCATCAGATAACCACTAAACGTGTTCTTATCTCCCTAGAATGTAGCTACATCAGCTTTACCACTTCCAAAGGTTACTAATCCAGAAAAGACTGGCTAACTATCTTCTGTTTCCTTAATGAAGTATAGGAATGGCTTTTCTTCTACTGATACTCTTACATTCTCATAGCCCTAGGTTTTAGTTATACTGTTACCTCCAACTATTGATTTCCACAAATCAGTGAACAAAGCAGTAGCACCCATTTTATGAGATTGCATAGGGGATGCCCAATTTAATTTAGCTACCAACTTCCTAGCTTTAGGTGAATCATCATTAAGCAGGTAGAAAGCACCTCTTTCTTCACCATTTCCATCAGTCCATACAGAATCAGCATTGAAATCATATTGATGATTCCATTTCCAATAACCTCTAGAAGAAGAACCCTAACCCTTAATCTTCATATTATTAATTATACCTGAATGCTCTGGTTCTCCAATTATGTTAATAGCTAACGTACCTTTGTACTTTGCGTTTCCAGTCTTATACTCTGGATGCTAACCAGTCCATATAAGTGTATTGTACTTCACAGATGCCTTATCATAACTAATAGTACCATTTGCACTAACTATGTCGTTAGCATCCCTAAAGGCTACCTTTGCTTCTAAGTTTGGAAGGGTGCTCATATAGTCCTATCTAACATCATTTGCACTTAAACCCTTCTTATAGATTCTGATACCATATATATCTAAATCGCAATCATCAGCCCCAAACTCCATAGTAAGTACATCATCCTTAAATCTATCAGCATCTGTATAAACCATTTCACGGTTCATTATACCATTGATAAAGATTCTGATGTAGTTTAAACCACTGTTACTAAGATTAGGCACTATATTGATTGCAACATGTGTTCTTTCATCATCCTAGAAAACTATATCCTAATCTCTCTTAGTCTGCTTTTCAGTAGTCATAAATACAGCTTCAGTAGCCTTCATTTCAAAGCCTAGAGGTATTTCATTTTTATAGCTACAGAATCTAAATACTACATTATCTTCATCATATACGTTAAATACCTTATAGTCAAACTCTATAGTAGTACCATTAGTTAGGCTATCCAAAGGATCATAGTTAATAGATAGCTTTCTACCTCTAGGGATTCTAAGAACACCTATACCATCATTATCTTGCAGCCATCCATCAATATCAAAAGAGAAATTAGTGAAGGTAGATGCTACTACAGAATCATTTGCACTATTGATTATCTAGCTAGGATTAGTTTCTGAATTGTTTCTAATCTTTGGATTAACAATAAAGTCTGCTCCTTCTGTAGGTGACATTTTCACAGTATTATCTATGACTACAGCAAATTCTGATGTCATATCCTTTGTGCTAACTCTAACTACAGCATCAATCAAATCAGCAGTACTTTCAAGTTCCAGTGTATTATAGAAGCTATATACCTTACCTACTTCACAGTTCTTATAGGTATAGTTCATATACTCATTATCTCCATCTGTCAATACTATAGTTACATCTGATGCCTTATTGAATAAGGTGAAATCAAAGAATTTAGTATTAGTGTAATTAATTACCTTCTTAGCAGTATCATTCAGGATAATGATGCTATCAGTACAATCATCTGCTATAAAGAAGAACTGATTAGTTATGTGGTTTGATTCTAATGTAGTATCATCTACAGTTAACCATGCTTCTACATTGATGATTCCAGTAGCAAACTCTCTTTCAACTAAGAAAGTATAAGGTACTTCTATATAAGTGCTATCACCTATAGCTACCTAGAATGTTTCTACAGCACTAGAAGCATCTGTAACTTTAAGGTGTAAAGTCTTCTCTATCTATCCTTCTATGTAGTAGCTAAGATTCAAAGAAGTTAAAGGTATTGAATTGTCTGTAGCATTTCTAACTATCAAAGAAGTATTAACTATAGACTAGAATGTGATAACATTGGATGCTGAACCATTTACGTTATCTTCTACTTTCATTCTTATCTTATTATCTCCATCTGCCAAATACTTAGTTATATCTATAGTTTGGAAGGTGGTACTATTATAACTTTGTGGCTGGATGGTTATTCTTCCTACCTCCTAGAATGCAGAACCATTTGAGCTTCTAGTTATAATCAATGTACCATCATTGAAGGTATCACTGGTAATCTCTGTATTAGGATTAGTAGATGTAGAAGTATATCTAATCTGTACTTTTACACCATCACCCAGATTCACCAACTTCTTAGTATTTGAACTTGTGCTAAGGTTTACAGCAAACACATCATTTTCCATATTAGGTAACTGAACCTTAAACAGTGGTGTTATATCTTCACCTTCCTACCACGCATAGAAATCATCTATACACTGGAAGCCATACAAATAATAATAATCTCCTTCTCTAGATGTACTTCTGTAGATATAGCCACAGCTTTTTCTTAGCTAATCCTTAATGAAGGATTCAACAGAAGAACCTGCATAGTTTTCCCAAGAAACATTTAAATCTGAGATTAATTCATTCTTTACTTTTGCCATTTCTTAATATTATTAATTAGTACTTTTTATTTTCTCTCCATCCTTCACTTTGCATCCACGGTTTACTAGGATTCCAGAAACCACTTCCAAAGCAGCTTCTAACAGCTTCCCAAACTTTCACAGCACCTTTATATATGGCTGTAATAGCTCTATTGTATGCTGTTACCTGCACTACATTCTTACCACCATTTACAAATAATGCCATAATTATTCTTCTTCATAAGTGAAATAGAACTTATCTGATTCTGGATGAATCTTTTCATAGTCTGATTCAGAAACAAAAATATGCTCTGGAATCTCAGCACCTTTAAGCTCTAATTTATTTAATTTATCTGTATGTGAATCTATGCTATTAGCTAATAGATGCAGTTCTATATGATGTTCTAAATCCATTTCTTCCATCTGCTTCTATATGTCTTCATCTATTGAATCCCTTACAGAATCTATCTAACCCTAAAAATCCTAAACTTCAATTCTCTAAAGTCTAGTATCATTGGTTTCTACATCAGATGCTAAATCGTGTACCTCTTGATGTATCTTCAAATCTTCATTATTAAGTAGTTTAATCTTAGTATTAATATTAGTTATATTGTTATCCACATCAGCCAAATGATTATTTAGTTTGGTTGTCTATGTAGATAAGTTGCCCTAGATGGCTTCTATTTGCGTCTGTATATTTTCTAATGTTGCAGCCATAATTAATCTTCATAAGTAAAGTATAAAGTATCATTATCTGGTGTGCCTAAAGCCTAATACATATCTTCACTAATTACCTGATGCTGGATGATACCTGCTAACAAATCATTCACTCTATCTAAGTAATCAGCCTAACTAGTTACACTACCTTTAAGTGCTTCCAGTTCTGCTTGATGCTCTTGATTCATCACATATAAACTCTATTTAGCAGTGCCTACCTTACCAGATAAACCACTTATCTAAGTACTAAAATCTGCATCTTCAATAGCCTAAATAGTATCAGCCTAACTAGAAGTTTGTAAAGCTAAGTATGCCATATCTTCTTTAATCTTATCCTTATTCATCAGGTTCAAAGTGTTCTCGATGCCTTCTATCTTTCTATCACATTGATTACAGTGAATCTTATTTCTAATGTTTTCCCTTTCTACCTATCTCCCCAAATCTCTCACATTCTAATCTAGGGAATCAAGCTCTAAATCCGTCATACCTCTACTAGTTTTAATTCGTTTACATCAGCCTTCAAATCAAAGCTTTGTTCATCTACTATATACTTACCACTGATAGCAGTACATTGTATTCTTTTATAAGGTGCTTTATATTCGTGTACGACACAATTATAAATCTTTTTAGGTGTGCTATAATGGTTGTAGTACTTATCCACCAGATTCATTTCCTATCTCTATGACTTATCTGTTAGACTGTTATAGAATCCCTAATTATGATATTTACATGAATCTATATCTACGATACCATTTACCATAGAAGGCTCTATAATGTATGATTTAGCTATAGGTTTCTAATGATTATAGGTATTAATCTTCAAATCCAAATCATCCATATCTGTTACATTATTGCCATCAATGGTATTAGAATAAATAATATCATCATCCTCTTCTTCATTATCAAAAACAGTGTACCACTATTCCTAAATGCTAGGTGTACATAAAGATAAGCCAAAATCCTTCATAAAGATAACTGGTGGAATCTTATTATAGTTAATTCTAAGATAATTGTTTTCTCTATATAACTAGTTATCCCACGGAATTTTAGGCACATAAACTTCTAACTTCAAATATCCATATAGATTATCATCCCTATTAATTGGTATAACATAAGCATCCTTATTAACTTTGTAGGTATAGTTATGGTTAGTTACTGGTTTGTTCCATCCAGTCCAAACTAAGCATTCTTCATCACTAACTACATTTTCTTTATGATAGGGAATCCAGCAAACACTTTCTGTAGTTGTCCACTAGCTACCATTCCAGTATTTATTTCCTATACTTAGTTTCAGCTTTAAGCAGTTCCAGCCTTTATTATAATCAGCATCATCTTTATTTCTTGAATAAGCATTATCAGTACTGTTACAACCTATTTCCGTTATTGGAAAAGCATAGCCATCACAGTCATTAGTATCTTCATTAACATCCCAGATTTTATTATAATTCACTTTGTCATAGCTGCATTGTCTTTGAAAAAACAAATTACCAGTAAAGCATAAATAACTAGTTCTGCTATATTCAGCAGGGCTATAGTTAATTAGCTAAGGTGAATTGTATATTAGCACTGGTTTATATCCTCCGAAATGCAGGTTATAGAAAGCACCCTCCCAATATTGTTGCATTTCAGAATCATTATAACCACTATCTCTGTTATTATCTTTATAATACTTGTGCATCCAATAGCCCTAAGTGAAGAAAGATAACATATTATTCCAGCTAGTACTGTATGGCATTTCCTTACTTGCTTCATATCCAAATTGCTAAGATGGTAAACAGCACTAACCTACAATAGCATTAAATATGTTACCACTGTTATAAGGGAAACTATCTCTAGCTTCATCTATGGAATTATAGGTATTATTAAATCCAAAGCTTAAACTATTGCCACTATTATTACAGTTTATTGGGGTTTTCCAATATTTAGAACTATTGTCAAACTGAAAGTATCTGGTAGCTATAATCCACATCTTATTTTGCTTTACTATCTAAGCACCCTATCTAAACATTTCATAGAAGGTACTGGATTTAGCATCATCTTCTGGATTAACACCTAAATCATCATCTTTAACTTCTGATACATCAGCCTTAACACTTATCTTATTATACACCTCATCCATTTCTAGGTTCTAATCCTCACCTGCATAGTCTTCCTTAGTTATATTGCCTGGAATATAGAAGGTAGAAGTAGCTAATGACTTCAAATCAGTATAAGATAACTCATCATCATTTGTACTAGCTATAACCTCGTAATCTACAAAGAAAACATCATTTCCATAAGGTACACAACTTATTCCATAGAAATTACATATCTCTTCCAGCACTGCATAGCAATCACTAGCTTCACCACTATCTTCAAAGAATACATCATCATTGATATACTCAAACTATGTAGGTGCATAGTCCTTTGCTGCCTTCATCTTATTAGCATCATACTACATATATATCTATCCTGAATAACCTGCTATACTTATCAGCTTCTTAATAATATCCATTATAGCTACAGATGATTCTTTGCCGTTTAAATAGCTATACTTGAAATCTTGAAGGGTGGAAATAGCATCCACCGCTTCAATCTCGATTTCATTGTTATATAGATAAGGCTGATTATACTAGCAGGGTGTTACATAGCCATAAAACAAACATTCACTATTAGTTAGATTGTTTACAGCTACAGATGTACCGTGTGAAGAACCGCTATAGATGTCAAAATACACATCTTTAGTTACTAGCTTAATGGTACAACTTCTAGACTTTATAGGTGAAAAGATGCCATCAGAACTTTGTGAAATCATCACTGGCGATTCATCAGCAAAGAATATTTCTTCTTCCTAGCTAGCATCATTATTAGTTATGATGACAACTTGAATCATTTCATCTTTTAAAGTCCTAAATCTTCCTTCGTATTTCATCCTACTTTATTCATTTTACTGTTATGATTTTTAAGAACTCCAACCAATGTAGAGCCTTTAATCTCAAACTTCACATTTCCACTAGTTATATTATTAGGGGATGCTGATACACCACCATCCAATATAGAAAACAGTCTCTTCTGCTAAGTGCCATTCAGAATCATTTCACCCTTATTCACTCTAGCTATGTTCATATCTCCTAATGTGGTGTTACCTCCAATAATACCACCATCAGCAAAACTACTTATCATAGCGAAAGCAGCTACTACAGCAGCGATTCCAGCAGCAATAGCAGCCAAGTTAGCAGGGAATGGTAGTTTAGCACCAGAAGCAGTAGCACTAGCTATAGCACTAGCTTGTTTAGTTCCAACACTAGCCAAATCACTCATCTGCTCCTATTGGTTATTAGCTATCTCTACCTAAGAATTTGCAGTACTTAAAGCAGTCTTAGTACTATCAGATGCCATTTCTGTAGCATCAGCAGCCACTTTCTTTGCAGCACTAGCTTCACTTATTTCACCAAATAACTAGACTACATCAGATATAGCTTCATAAGCACCCATAGCTTCATTAATGGTACTGATAACTGCACTGATGGATGATGTAACCTTTTTAAATGTGCTCATATCATTCCAACTTTCAGCCATATTTTCCCAAGTGCCAGTAACACCTACTACAGAATCATTAAGGCTTCCAATAGTCTTAATAGTGCCCTTAATACCTGAATACATTTTTTTATTAAAGGTGGAATTTGCCTTTAGCTATTCAGCACTTCTAGCAGCATTATCATAAGCACTAGTTAAATCATCCACTTTCTTCTTAGCATCCTCATAAATATCTGCTAACTTTGATTCATTAGTAGTTAATGTAACACCTGCCTTCAATCTGGATTGTATGGCTTTGTACTGTTCTTTGTAGCTCTTAACTATATCCTAATTATACTTTAGTTCTTCTTTGAGATTATCAGCTTTGGTTTCTGCCTATGATACCTTATTACCACTAGGCTAGTTCTGCTTTTTCTCACTATGCTATGAAATCTTATCCTTTAATCCTTCTATACCTTTATCATCTATAGCAGGTTTAAGTAGGATTTCAATAGCCTATTTCTATCCAGTAAGTTCATCAATCTCTTTCTAAATCTATTCCCTAGAGGAATCACTAATAGCTAACTTTAATTCTTTCTGCTTCTTACTTATTGAATCCTCTAAAGCCTATAGGCTACCTGCATCTGGCTAAACCTTCAAAGATAACTCTATAGCTTCCTTCTTCTTAGTTAGATCATTGATTTCTTTCTGTATTTTCTTTCTATCTTCATCAGAAATAGCTAGCTTTAATTCTGCCTATTTCTTACTTATATCCTCTTCAATTTTACCTAATGAGCCTTCTTTATATTGTGGCTTTGTAGTTACTTTAGATGTAGTTACTTTAGGTGTTTTCCTTCCAGTCTTACCACTTGAAGCAGTTGATGATTTACTACCTGATGAAGTACTACCACTTGATGATGAAGTACCTCTAGATGGTTTATTACCTCCTACAGCATCACCTACTTCATTATCTACAGTTATCTTAGTGGATGCTACGTTTAAGCCTAACCATCTTTTGAAGTCTGTCCAAACTCCCTATATCTTCTGAACCATATTAGTAAACCAAGTAATAACACTTTTGCAAGCGTTTCTAATCGGTTCAAAGAATCCTACATTTTTAAGTGTCTGTTTAATGCTTCCCCAAACAGTTCTAACTACCTAACCAATCTTCTGGAATAACTTAATAACAGCAGCTATAGCTACTTCTATGATTTCACAAGCTGCTTTAATTATAGCTACATTAACCTTCCATACAGCCCCTAAAGCATCCACAATATTTATACTACCTCCTAATCCTTCAAACTCTTTAATAGTAGCAGAAATGTAGTTAATCAGTTCTGTTAGAGTGGATATAACCTATTGGAAGAACTGGATGATACCCTAGATAATTTCAGATTCTCCTAATGTAAGCAGAAGGGCTTCCCAATTAGATTTTAATCCTCCTATAGTACCATCTAAGTTATCTGCATTTATTGCCATCTGTTCATAGGCTGTATTAGTACCTGCTAAAGATGATTCAAAGCCTTTAAATGTATCCTTAGCTTCAATCAGTGTTTTAAGCATAGTGATATTAGAAGCACCTACTAAGTTCTTCATCTGTATATCATCCATTTCTGCTTTAGCTAAGTTCTAAAGTGCCTAATCCATACCTACTACAGCTGGCTTAAACTTATCATTTGCCTAAACAGACAAAGCCAACAAAGTAGAATTTAAAGTAGAACCTGCTACATCAGCACTACTAAATTTAGGTGCTATCGTTTCAATAGCAGCAGCTAACTAAGTATAATCCATTCCAGCAGATTTAGCAGCAGTACCAGCCTTTTCAAATGCAGTATTTAAATAGGCTACATCTGCTGAACCCTACTAAGATGATGCTGCTAATACATTGATGATTTCAGTAGCTTCTGATGCACTAGCACCCATCTAATTCATAACTGTAGTTACACCCTTAGCAGCATCCACTACTTCTATACCTGCTGCTTCTGATAGTACATTAGCAGCTTCTGTAACCTTCATCAAAGCATCTTGATTCTGTAATAATTCAGGTGCTTGACTACCTATCAGCTTCATAGAATCAACTATTTCACTAGCTGATGATTTAAATCCTTTACTCATTTCTATAGCACCATCTGCTATAGACTTCATAGCATCATCCCCTAATCCAGTTAATGACTACAATCCATCTAAATGTGTTTCAAAGTCTGATACTGATGATATTGATTCACTGACTGTATAACCTAAAGCAGCTATACCACCAACCAAAGCGGCTACTGGTGCAATAGCAGCACTTAATGAAGCCCCAAGTGCTCCAACAGAAGAAACTATACTACCTAATGAAATATTTCTTAATGCCTATAGCTAAGAAACAAATCCAGATATATCTCCACTTCTTAAACTGTTGATGCTATTACCTATACTGCTTAAATCAAATCCTTCTGATGCTGATGATAAGTTATCTAATTCTTCATGTGTCTATCTTATCTATGTTCTTACTTGTTCTAACTATCTTTCTGCTGATGCCATGGATTCAGATAAAGCTCTACCAAAATCACTTCTTCTAGCATCATCAGATAAGTTTGCCCATTGTATTCTTAATTCCTGAATCTATTGTACTAAAGCTCTTTCAGCCTAGCTAGTAGACATAGTGCCGTTAGATACTCTCTGCATAGCTCTAACTAATCTTTGATAAGATGTTACCTATGCATCTGTAACACTAGCACAAGTGGATATTGAACCGCTTGCAGTTCTGGCTTCTCTAGCATATCTAGATAATACACTTTGGGCTTCATTTATAGCTCTAGTAAACCTAGTGGTATCAGCTGCGATAACAGCAGTTAAATTATTTGCCATATTAGTTTAATGCTCTTTGTATGTAATTACTTAGTATAGCTCCAGAACTGTTAACTACTCTATTTAATGTATCTGTAGGGGCTATATATCCCTTTGTGAATGGTCTGATAGGTCTCCCATTTCTCTTTTCTTGCGTTCTGTATTTAGTACCACCAATAAAAAATCTAGTCTTAAAACTCTCATAGTCCTCCCTGCTACCCATGGCATGAATCTTAATGCTACCACCTCTATCTTTACCTATCATTATACCAGTGGTTAGATTCTCAATGTTTCCAGTATGATGTCTATATAATGACTATGCATCAGAAACAAAGGTTTGACGTACATCATCCCTAATCTTAATAGCAGCAGCCACTACAGCTCTATTCACTTTCTAAACTGTCTGTGCATTAATACCATTGAAATCAGCAGTATCATAAATCAATCTTTCCATATCCTAGATAATTGTTTAAGTCTTTGAATATCATCATCTGAAATCTCTATATCCTCAGTTTCCTTTTCCTCCCATTTGAAGGTACATATATCTTGAAAACTAATCTTCTTTCTAGAATTAACCTAAGCAGTAACATAAGAATTAAGCCTACTTGATTCCCATAGATTCCTATCTAAATATGGAATATTCTCTATCAGATTATTCAATTCCCAATCAGTACAATCATCCATAAAATACTCTATTGTGATAATCCTAAACTAGAAACACATCAGATTAAATAGGTAGTGGTATAGACATTTTGGAGCTTCTTCATCTTTACTATTGGTGGTTAGGCTTTTTTTAGCTTATTGGTATTTGTGAAGGTAGCTTGAAGCCACTCACCAAATTCTTTTAATGTATCTGGATTCTCATCTAGCCAATCCATAAAATCTTCAAAAGATAGGCTATAGTCTTTAGATGATGCTAACACTACACAATAGAAGAAAGTAACCACCTCAGTAATACCTGACGGATTTAAAGTTTTATTAGTTACATTCTCGTACATCATCATAGCTCTCAAAGAATACTTCAAAGTAATCTCCTTATCATTAATATTTATGTTCATATTCTTACAATATAATTAAAGGGCAATAGAAATAAATCTACTGCCCTTAGTTATAGGCTGTAGTAGCCCTTATCTATCTAATTATTCAGGTGTTGTAGTCTTTTTAATAGAACCAGTTCCAGTTAATGTAACTGAATAGGTTGCATTCTCACCATTGTTAGCATTAGCTACCAAAGATGTAATAATTACCTTACCTTCATAATAAGTTTTCTGTGAAGTCCAATATGGAAGTGAAGTATCACCATCTGCTACATTCTTAGTGTTATCAGTCTGTTCTGTCTTCAATCCAAATCTTACAGTAATAGCTTTACTAGCTAACATTGAATCAAACAACTTATCGTAATCTTCTGATGTGAAAAGATTCTCTGATGTGATTTCCCATGAATATTTGCTAACCTCGCTAGCACCCCAAACACCATGATCTTTACTAGATACATCTACCGTTTCTGCTGTAATAGTTAATGTGTGGTTAGTAGCATAAGCATAACTATGTCCATCATTATCAAAAAGCATCAAATCACGTCCTTTAATAATTTTATTTGCTGCCATATTATTTATTCTGTTATAGTAGTTCTAAAGTTCAAATTCTAAACAAATACGTTATCTGTGAAACTCTCGTTTGCACTAATTAAATACGTATCATTAAGTATCATATCATCTATCTTTATTACCTATCTCTACAATATCTCTCTTACCTTATTAGCTATCTCTATACCTTCTGCATACTTCATTGTAACTATTGTTATACCAATATCTACAGTATCTTCATAGCTTCCATCTTTGCAGGTAGAACTGATAACATTATTCCTCTTATAAACAATAAAGGGATATTTGGCATTATTATCAGCTACCAAAGGATAAGTCTTAAAATCACCTAATAGGGTATAGATTACTTTTCCTATGCCTAAAGAATCAATCATTTACTAATTCTACATTTATAGTTAATAACATCTGCTGTTTATCTGGTTCTATATCTAATATTCTATAGATTTTACCATTCCACTGAATCCTATCATATTCATTAACCATGATATAGTGACGTACCTAAAATGTTTTTGTATATTGGTATGCTACTTCATCATTGGATAATGTTCTATTACCTCCTTTGTGTATCAGTCTAGCCCTAGTAGTCTATTTAATACTCCACTAGGTTTCCTCTTCACCATAAGCATTTTTTATAAGACTGGATTCCAGAATGTCAATCTGTTCCGTTAACAATCCCGCTCTCATACTTCTTATAGTGTTTGTAAAGTGATAATAGATAATCATAGGAATGTGGTATTTCCTAAGCAGATGCAAATGCCACTGATTCCCTATTATTGTATAGGTTGCCTATCATAAGTAGTACTGCATGAAGTAAAGAAGCCGGTAAAGCTCCTTCACTTCTCACAATATCCTCAAACGTACAATCAATGTGTTTTTGTACTATGTCCTATGCAACATCAGATAAAGCTAAGAGATAGGTATCATCATCCTTAAAAGAATCATCTATATTAAGATGTTTCTTAATTAAATCCAGCTCAATTTGCATAGTTAATCAGATTTACTAATTAAGCAGCTACTACCTTAGCTTTGTTAGCTACGAATGCTTCTTTACGAACTGGTTTAGCATCAAAGTAAGCATTAACCACTAGACGTACCTTACCATTAGCAGCCTATGAATAAGGATCAATAGTCAAATCGATCGCTCCCCATTGTGCTATGACATAGTTCTCAAAATTACCTAAAACAATACCTTTGCAAGCTGATGTACTAAGTACTGGAATGCCATCTACCTCGTTATCCTCCATGACGAAAGCTCCTTCTGTCTTTGCAGTAGTCTTCAACTGTGCTTTGATAGCAGGTGAAACAATATATTTAATATCACCATATACGTTTGCTTCCTCCAGCTTTTGAAGCATTTCTGCAAATGTTTGATAGCTATTATCCTTCAAAGCAGTAACACCATTAAAGATACCTGCTGGCTGCTTTGTAGAACCTGCTCCATCACCCAAAATAGTAGCTTCCAACTTCTGACTGATAGCCTCAACAATATTCTTTCTAATTAAAGCTTCTGCTGATACTGAATCCTGAATAAGGAACTGCTTAGATACATCAATGTAAGCTGTTAATCTCTTTGGTGCAAACTCTACTTCATCAAATGTACCAGCACCATCAGCAGCAGCACCAGTTTCATCAGCCCAACCTACAGTAGCACCACTGTAAGAAGGAATAGAAATGTTACCTACTAATCCAGTCATATAAGTAGCACCTGCTTCACTAAGTACCATCTTTGCCTTCAATGGCTCTAAGATATTCAACTTATCAGTAGCTACTGCTTCCTTACCTGCTGTATCTACTGTAGCTTGAATGTCTGCTCTTTGCTCTACTGGAATCAGAATCTAGCCACTGAAAGATAAACCTGATTTACGCATTTCAGCCATACCTGCATTAATGACTTCTTGACTTCTCTCGTCTAACTGTCTGTTATTGGCTACATCATTAATAGCCTTCAAAAGTGAAAACTTCTCCATACTTCTTGTTTCTTTGTTTAATGTCTTATTAAGTTCTCTAATCTCTGTATCAATATCATTTATCTACTTTTTAATAGAATCCAAGTTAGTTTGCTCTTCTGCATTTAACTTTCTTGATTCCATTTCTGCACCCTTAATTAATGCTTCTGCTTGAACCTTCAAAAGATTCTTCTTATCCATCAACTCAACACTATTTTTCATAAACTCTTTCTTAACTCCTCAAAATAATGTGCTAAATCTTCCTTCTCCTTATCTTTAAATTTATCTAATCCTCTGGTATCTGCTTTAACACTAGTAGCAGAATAAGCTGGTGAATAAACTGGTGAAACATCGAATAACTAACTAATGCTTCTGATGGTTCTGAGATAACTTCCATCCTCTCTTTTCTCCCATGAATCACTTTCAACAGTGAAAGCAAAAGAACTAGCACTAATATCACCCCTTCTAATACCTTCCAGAACTTCGTCACCCAAAGCAGTATTAGGTGCTTCAAAGCTGTATTTCAAACCTTTCTCATCTACCTCTAAAGTTAGGCTACCAGTACCTTTATTACTTCTAGCTAATACACCCTTATCTTCATTGTGATTAAGCAAGCACAGTACATCAGACTTTTCTATTATGCCATCTAAAGCCCTGCTATCAATCACTTCTTTAAATCCACCTAAATCATTAGATTCAGACTGGAACACTACAGCATAGCCTTCAACCTTTCTAGATTCAGGCAAATTAGTTATGCTGTCTTGATTCATTCTTACTTCTTTCATAGCTTTATTCATTCTTGTTTATTAGTATCTGTTTCTTCTTCATCTTCTGATATTATAGCGTTGTTTGATGGTACATTCTAAGCAGCTTTATTAACTTCCATCATATTCACCTAAATAAAGTGATTATCTCCACCTTCTACAGCAGCTAAATCAAGTTCTTTTCTAATTTCATTCAGACTAACTACACCTATATTAAATAATGTGTTGTAGTAAGATGCCAAACTCTATTTATCTGCTCTAAGTAATCTAGATGTATCAAATCTAACATCAATGGATTCTTTCTCTGATGGTTTATACAGCTTTCTTTCAAATTCCAGTTCTAGCTTTTCTAGCAGTGGTGAAAGAGTATCAGTAAGGAATGATAGGTTAGTAGCTTCTACTGTAGAATAACTAGACTTAGATAAATCAAATGCCTTCACTGGTGAAACACCAAAAAATCTACAAATGTCAATCACATTAAACTATCTAGTTTCCAATAACTATGCATCAGTAGGATTAACTGTAATAGGCTAAAACTCCATATTTCCTTCTAATACAGCCACACCATTAGGCTAACCAGTAGAAGGGCTAAATGCTGTTTGCCAACTATTCTTCAAATCTGATTTCTGCTTACTAGTTAGATTACTTTGCACTTTCAGGATTCCAGCTAAGTTAGCTCCACCTTTAAAGAATCCACTAGCGTGTGCTTCACTATCAGCTGACAAACCTAAAGTATTCTTTGCGTGTGCTAATGTGCTGATTCCAGTAATACCATCATAGCTAAAGTTTAAGATGTGAATCATATTGCAAGCTTCAATGATATTAGACAATCCAGTAACACTATAAGCTACATTATCCTTTAAAGTCTTTGGTGGTATGATTGTAACTAAATCAGATGGTATATAATGTAAAGCTGTAGCATTCCCTAAATTATCTCTTTCAATGTATGCATATCCATTTCCCTTTAGAAGTGTTGATACAATCAGCGTTTTAATGAAGGTGAATCTAGTCATTCTACTGTTAGGTTCTGCATTAAGTAATCTGTAAGTAGGATGGTTAGTAAACTTCAATTTGTAGCCACTACTATCTATCTTATATGGCTCTAGAGGTAACTAAGCCACTGAATCAGATATAACTTCAACACATCTATAGACTGTGCTCAATAGTAAAGCCCTATTAGTAGAATAAGCTCCAGTACCGTTATATAAGAGGTAATCAAAGCTACTACTTCTTTCTTCTACCTGCTATTTTTTCTTCTTAAAAAAATTCCAGTTCATATTTAAATAGTTATAATTTCGTTGCTATAATGTGGTACTGTTAGATAGCATCCCAAAGCTGTAATCATAGCGATCACTCCATCAATCTTCATCTGCTTCTATGTCTTTATCGGTTTAGCGTTTCCATTGTGGTCTTCTTTAATATGCACATTAGAGAAACACCATCTAGTTATTTCATTGTTATCTATAACTACCTTACCTGACAATATCAATCTTTCAAGTTCCTTTGTAGGCTAGTTAAAGTTACCTATACTCTAACTATATTCTTCCAGTGGTAAACCTTCTTCTGTAGCCTAGATAGCCCACTATGTTGCGTTCCACTTGTCATAGCCTACCTTCTGGATGCTAACAGTATCTACCCATTGTAGCATATCCTTAGTTATATAATCGTAATCTGTAACATTCCCACTAGTTATATTTAATTGGTGCTGATTTTTCCACAGTCTATATTTCTCCCTATTAGAGTTATCTACTAGACAACTTTCAGGTAGATAATAGTAGTTCTTAAAGTAGTAGATGCCATCTTTAACTACTAGGTAACTAACAGCAGTTAAATCACTTGTTGCAGACAAATCCACACCTATATAACATAGTTCATCTTGATACTTAGCTAAATCTATCTATTTAGTGCTGTTTACTATGTAGCTATCAGATAACCAGACTTCAGAAGAATCACACCATAGATTAAGGGTTTTAGTCTTTACACCAACTTCTTCAGATGGATTATTAAGGGCTGATTTAACCTATTCCTTAATGTACTTCTTTGTTACAGTTATATCCATATTAGGGGTACATTTCACCCAGTTATCTTCATCTGTCCAATCATCATTATCATCTAAAGAATAGATAGCTATAAACATACTATCATCTTCTTTCAGTTTATGAAGAATCTCTATAGCTGTACTTCTTAGCTAATAGCAGGGCAAAGTTTTATCAAATCCAGCAGTAGTAATAGTGCAAAGATGTGGATTCTGTCTCATTCCCATAGAAGACTTTATTACGTCTCTAACCTTACTATTCTTAGCAGCGTGGTATTCATCAATTAAGCCAAATGAAGCATTAAAGCCATCAAGTTTAGAAGCATCAGCAGCAAACACTTTTAACTAAGAAGCATTAACATTAAACTTTATTCCCTTCAAATGTGAAGTAAGATATTTGCCACTAGGGTCTAACTATTTGGCAAACTAGTAGCAAAATTCAAAAGCTATTCTAGCCTATTCCCTAGAATTTGCAGCTAAATCTACCTCAGCACCATCTTCACCATCTGCTATAAGAAAATATAGGCACAAAGCAGCAGCTAGGGCTGTCTTTCCATTCTTTCTAGAAACTTCAATATAACTACTGGAATATCTTCTATCATTAGTACCCTTCCAGTAAAAGCCAACAATATTAGCTACTACAAACTGCTACCACGGTTCTAGTATGAAGTTCTAACCAGATGCTTTTCCCTTAAAGTGCTTCATTGTACTTATAAATGCTAAAGCTCTATCTACTACTGATTCCCTAAACTCTAAATCATCCCTATTTAAATCTTCCTAGAATCTCTAGCAGGCTAACTAGATATTAGCTCCAGTAATCACATTCCCATTAAGTACATCATCCACATATTTATAGTATGGCTTCATAAATCATATACATATTTAATCTAATAGCCATCTGACTTCTTTATATTGGGATAATGCTCCTATAAGAATGCCCATCGTCTTGTTCCGTGTCTATGCCACATAGTTATGGGATGCACTCTTTCACCAGTTTCCAATATGTAGAAATCAGACTTAATCTTATCTATTTGCCTATAGTTAGCAGCTTTATAAATAGTACCTCCATTTCCTACATCGCTACTATTATCAGCATAACTAATTAAATGCTTAATCTCTGGATGCACCTTCTTTAAATAATGATGCAGCAGGGATATAGTTATAGTTTCACTGAATTTAGGCATATCATCACTAAGCCACATTCTATCAAACTCCCTAACTTCATCAGGATTATAGTTTCCCTTCTTTCTAGGATTAGTACCATAGCCAATTTGTAAAGCACCTGAAACTTTGCCTTCATAGTAAACTAAGAAAGATAAAAAGCTATTTCTAGTTACTTTGTGGCTGTAGTGATTAGCAATAATAATAGGGTCTGCATCTTTCTTTTTGCAAACTCTTATCTAGATGTTTTTGGCTTTGGCTTCATAGCCTATAATCTTACCATCATCATCTAATATAGCAGTCTTCTTTAGCTTTGTCATATCTTCATATAACTTAATATATGTGCAATAACATCTATAGTCCATCCATCACCTAAAACATCAGCAGCTTCATTTCTTGTTAATATCTTAGTATAACCTTCTGGTACTGTCTAGCATCTTTCAAGCTCTAACTAATTAAGGTAGCGCACACCATCAAACACATCTGTTTCATCTACTGGAATATCTTTTGCAGCCATACCTTTATAATTATCATCATAATATTGCTTACAGTTTAAATAGTGCTGTCTATCTTTAAACACCAAAGTATTAAATCCTTTGTAATAGAAACGGTGAAACATTTTCACAGATGTGGTTAATGGTCTAGAATCGCTAACAGTCAAACATCTAGCTTTCTGTCTTTCTGTATAACCACTAGTTAGAATACTTTGTAAAGGTATGTCTTTCTTTTTAGGCTACTCCACACCTTCTATATTAGTCCAATAATATCTTTTTCTCATAGCAGGAGCAATCAAAGCAGAATCAATCATTATAGGCTCTACACCCATTACCTAACTAATGAAATCCCTATCTTTGTCTTTCATACTACGTACATTTTCCATCAGAAAGTACTTTGGCTTTACCTCCTATAAGATTCTATAGCACTCATAGAACAAACCGGATTTTTCTTTGTCTTCTAAGCCAACTCTATGCTCTGTAATCATAGCTAAAGAAAATGTCTAGCAGGGGCTACCAAACATTACCAAATCTATCTAACCAACCTAGAGATCTCCATTTTCTGTAGTTAATATTCCATCTTTATAAGATACCTAATTTACATCACCAATTTCAATAGTATTAGGGAAATTATCTAATGTCACCTTAATAGCAACATCTTTAATTTCTGCTGCATAATAGGCTTCTATTGGGATGCCCAACTTTTTTAATGCCAACTAGCCACAGCTCATTCCATCACACAAACTTAATACTTTCATACCTTTCTATTTAATATCTTCCATTATCTAACCTCCTTACTGTTCTTAACAAACTACTCCAGGGGTGATAGTTCCTTATCCCCACTATTTAATTTGGCTATCTTAGTTCTATCCTTAGCAGTCAAACCAAATTTCTCCATCACCTTCATAGCCTGAATCTAAGCATCTTTAGCTATCTTAATAGCTGGGTGTGGTGCTATGTTACCCCTATCAGAAACTACTGTTAAACCATCTTTTTCTAGTTGTTTGCTAGCTTTGATAAACATTCTGTAATTTCTTGCCAACATAGTTAAAGCAGCGTTATCTACATTCTTCATCAGTGAATTATCTTCAAGCATAAGAATCACATCTTTCATATAATCCTTAGCTTCTTTCTCAATGTCTGTAGGTATTTTAAACTTATTATCCATATTCTTGAATTTTTTAGTTAATTATACAATCTGATTTTTTCTTTTTCTACTAATATCCAGTACTTTGTCACACAAATAAAAAATGTCTCACATTATTTTTGAGTTCAAAATTTTATGTATATAATTAGGTATAACTTAATAATTAATAAGACTATGAAAATAACAAAGAAAGAAACTAGAGTATCGGTAAGAATCACACCTTATCAGGAAACACAACTTGACTTAATCAGTGAAAAGTTAGGCATAAAAAGAAGCACATTAGTTAGATACGCAATAGATAAATTAATAGGTAGTTATAATGATTTACAACTGGAGCAAATATAGAAGGAAACAGAATAATCTAGAAAAATCTGAATATAACTATATGGTTAATGAAGCTATCAACAAACATTATAGATACTTGCATAGCAGACTAGTTAAAGCAGATGATGATGAAGCTACTTTTAATGATGCCTATCTAATGCTTACCAGAAAGTATAATCCAGAATAGGATTTCATAGATTAGTTTATCAAAGCCTTCAACTAGTTAAAAGGTGAATATCAAAGGGATGATAAATGTTATAACTATGCAGAAACAAAGGTGGAAACCTATTCTGATGATGTTCTAATTAATGCAGAAGAAACAATAGTTAATAGCTCCCATAAAAATGAGATAGAAGAATAGATAAAGATGAAGAATTTTCTAATTAATGATATTAAGAGGTATGCCATACTTGAAGAAAGCAGAAAGCAAAAGAATAAAACCAGTACTTAGAGAAAGCCGAAAAGAAAGATAGGAAATCTATCAAAGTAAGCAGTGGAAATCTTTAAGGCAGTCATATCTGATGCAGCATCCACTATGCGAAGTTTGCCTAACTAAAGGCTTAGTTACACCTGCTATAGATGTTCATCATAAGGATTCATTTTCTAACTATGAAGGCTTAAAAAGATTAGAAGCAGCCTATGACTATAGTAACCTGATGGCTGTCTGCAAAAAATGTCATGCATGGCTTCATAGAAATGGTAGAACTCACGGATAAATCTAGGAAAACCAGCTAATATATACAGATTTAATACTATGAGAAAACACACAATATAGGGAAATCCATTTCTCGGAAAATATGGCGATCTCTTATAGCTTCATGTCGGCAGGCAGATAGAAATAAGCCCGAAAATGCGACCTGATGCGGCTAACTTAAATTTCTGAAATTTTTATTTTGGGCTGTCGGATTTTATATATATAGTAGCATACAAAGCAAGAGAAAAGTGTTTCGCGGAAATTGTGTCATAATTGATTATTTTTTTTAAGGATTTGTTACTAACTGGGGAATAGGGCTTGAAATATAGCCCTTTTCTTTAAGTCTCAATGTCTAAAAAAATGGGAATCAGAAATACTTAAATTAGATGCAGTTTTATATCAATTTCCCATTTCTGATGCCTAGTTTATCCCATAACTGATGCTTACCCCTCCCATAACTGATGCTCCTAATAATATAGTAATATAGATAATATAATAAGACTTTCAATTTTTCTAGCGAAAAATCAAAGTCAATATTTTAATTAAACATGAATATATGATAATTTACAAACCTTTAAACAAAGTTTTTCGCAATCGCCTAGAGCTGAAAGTAGCTATAGGGCACGGCAATTTAAACAGATTAATTAAAAATTCATCAGATGATTTAATATACACAAATAATGAAGACTTATTAGCTAACTATGAGTACTTTTATTCAAATCCCATCAAACCTAATAAACCTAGCATCCAGAAGTAAGTTTATAGAAACCTATTCTTACTTACTGATAAGAAGCCAAATTAAAGATAATAGTTATAAAGCATCCATTTCAGAAAAGGAATTGGCTCAACTAACAGATACATCAGAAAGTACAATAGATAGATATATAAAAGACTTAAAACCATTCTTTGAAAATGTCACATTATACAAAGGAAATGGCAAATATCCATATAATGTGTATCAGTTTGCTAAGTTAGAAAAAGATTACTCTATAGTATTGCCTGAATTGATTACTGATTCAGAACTTACACCAGAAGAAAAAGGAATCCTGATAAAAATCAAACTACAGTGCTGCAAAGGTACTAACTATATAAGATTCAATTCTAAAGCAAACTTAACTTCAATTATTGGCATCAGCAAAAACTTAATAGCTAGAAAGTTAAAGCAATTAGAGGAAAAAGGGCATATCTGTTATATAGGTAATAGCCTACAGTTATCCACTAAATATTTTCCTCTTAGTCTAGTTAAAGGTGATTCTGTTGATGCTGTGAAAAACTTCTTATATGAAACAATCTATAAGTACTGTATAGTTAATAAGACTATACCACCACTAAGAGATAACAAAGCACTTAACTATTTAATAGCTAAGTTCCCAAATATAGATGATTCATTTGCTGAAATATTAGCTAAAAAATGCCCAACTTTACCAGCAGATATTTCATTAGATTACTTTGTAAAAGCATTAACAGATAACACTATAAATAGAACAAAACAAACATGCACATTTATACTATGATTCAAGAATTAAATAGACTGTTCCCAACTGGCACAAGAATAAGCAACAAAGAACTAAAGATAAGACTACAGCAGCTTTATAATAAGTATGGCATAGATGCAGTAGCTAAAGCTGTAGATATAACTAGATTTGGCTATAAAGCTAAGGCTGTAAAGATAAGAACTGATGAAGGTAGAATAAATGGATTAGAACTAACTATAATTAAATAACATGGAAAACAAAGAACTATACACTAAACTAGAAAACTTAGAAGCTATGATATATGAGATTAAGAAGAATCAGCTACAGCTTCTATAGTTAATGATTCAGATAAATAGCCATAAGTAATAGTCATAGCACTCAATCAGTACCACTTATAGCACTCAGATGATACCATAGATTAACCATTCATTAGATACTCCTTATTAATTAGATACAACAGTAACAAACTTTAAAAAGTAAAAATTATGATATATAATCCAAACGCACAAGAATCAGAAAGAAAAGGTAGAAACATATTTCAGACATTAGCAGATTAGATAGGCTGGTAGGTAGATTATACAGATACAGAATTTTGTGATATAGATTTACACATCAAATGTATTAGTAAAGATGGAAGGAATATCTAGGCTGCTGGTGAAATAAAGAATAGGGATGCTAGTGCTATCAAATACTCTACACACATCATAGAAGTACATAAGATTAAGGCTTTACTAGCAGACAATAAAGATATAGCCATGTTCATAAACATCTTTGGGGATGATATATTTATATATAATGTGGCGAAACTCGCTAAGATGATTAAGCAGGGTGATATAAAGCCATATAATAAGTATCTACCAAATAACAACAGTTCAAATAGATAGTTTATACCTAGATTGATTATAGAGGTATCTAAAGATTTAGCAGTACATTTTTAGAAAGTTAACGGAATCTGGAAAAGAATAAAATGATATACATCTTATTTATATTTAACGTAATGATAATCCTTCATCTATTAGTTAGAATGATGGTTAATTTCTTAGATAATAAGCCTATTTTAGAAGGCACAGAAGTAGATATTAAGATAGCAGGTAAAGTAGCAATATTAGCTACAATCATCATACTTTTAGTTAGTCTGATTTAACCATATTACCAAAGAAGACAAAAGAAGCCAACCTATTAATTTAGGCTGGCTTCTGTTGTTTGTGGAAGTTTCTATTTCAACTGAATGCTTATTAAATACCATTTGGCGACGTTGTCATTTAAACTGTGTCATGCAAATACAATAAAAGTCTAACTTTTCG
>ERZ1026886.15-NODE-15-length-74533-cov-132.575015_pt1 | contig 74533 bp, 51 predicted proteins | sample MGYA00380173_ERZ1026886 | MGnify/ENA primary metagenome ERZ1026886 (study PRJEB33269, sample SAMEA4719809) | human gut metagenome | biome: human-associated habitat; feature: organic feature; material: feces | place: Cameroon | collected 2013-10 ... | reverse complement strand
CCATCCTGCAGATGCTGGAGATGGCGAACACCACGGATGGCATTCTCACCGCCCACTTCCAGGTAGATTTCTGGACAGCCATCTCCTCAGCCATCCTCATCTGCATCCTTGGCGGCCTGGCCGGACTTGCCCCAGCGTGGCGAGCCATGAGCATCAAGCCGGTAGATGCAATGAGAGACGAATAAAAGAAAAATAAGATATAAAAGATATGAAAAAGTATTCAAAGTTGATAGTTGCGGCGATAGTCGCCTTGATTTTCATCGGAACCTTCGTGTTCCTTTATGAGAAATCACAGCCTAAGCCTGTGGAATATACCGAGTTTACCCCAAAGATGGGCGATGTGTTGAAGACCACGGTGATTACGGGTAAGATAGAGCCTCGCAACGAGGTGAACGTAAAGCCTCAGATTAGCGGTATCATCACCGAAATCTGCAAGCAGGCAGGCGATTTCGTGCAGGCAGGCGAGGTAATCGCCAAGGTAAAGGTGATTCCGGATATGGGACAGCTCAGTTCGGCGCAGGCTCGTGTGCGCCTTGCCGAGATTAACCTGAAGCAGGCACAGGTAAACTATGGTCGCGAGGAACAGCTCTACAAGAAGCAGCTGGTCAGCGCCGATGAGTTTGATAAGGTAAAACAGTCGTTACAACAGGCAAAGGAGGAGAAAGTTGCCGCCCTTGATGCGCTCGAAGTAGTTCGTGATGGTGTTTCCAAGAGCAACGCCAGCGCTTCTTCCACCCTCATCCGTTCTACCATTTCGGGAGTTATCCTCGATATTCCGGTCAAGGTGGGTAACTCCGTGATTCTTGCCAACACCTTTAATGATGGAACCACCATCGCCAGTGTGGCAAACATGAACGACCTCATCTTCCGTGGCAACATCGATGAAACCGAGGTGGGCAACCTGGTAGTGGGAATGCCGATGAAGATTACCATCGGAGCGATGCAGGACCTGAAGTTTGATGCCGACCTGGAATACATTTCTCCAAAGGCTGTAGAGAACAATGGCGCCAACCAGTTTGAGGTAAAGGCAGCCGTCCGTTCTGTAAAGGGTGGCAAGATCCGTTCCGGCTACAGCGCCAACGCCGAGATAGTATTGGCAAAAGCTAACCACGTGATCACCGTTCCGGAGAGTGCCATCGAGTTCAGCGGCGACAGCACCTTTGTTTATATCGTAAAGGGCAGCGGCGAGAAGAAGACCTACAAGCGCAAGCAAGTAACCACCGGATTGAGCGATGGTGTGAACATCGAAATCAAGAAGGGTCTGAGCCTAAAGGATAAAGTTCGCGGTCCGCAGATTGTAGCAGATAATAAGGAGGACGAATAATCCTTTCCACATCTTATTATATATAAGCCAACGGAGGCATCCTATTCCACTGCACATAGAGATTAGGATGCCTCCGTTCTTCATTAGAAATACGCAACCAAACTCAATAGGAATGTACGACCACGAAGCGCATATCTAGTATAAGAACTACTCAAGTCGGTGTATGCAGTATTATTGTAATCTTTCTGATTAAAGACATTGGTCAGGCTTCCTACAATGTCTATCTTACGATACCTGTACGAACATTTTATATCGCTAAATATCGTCTGCTTAGACGGGAGCGAACTAAAATAGTTAGCATAATGCTCTGCCATTACAGTCAAGGTCAAATTCTCAATAGGGAGAAAACTGATGTTCAGCGCTTGAGTAAGCAGCTTTGTTGATGTCTTAGCCTTCGAAAAGCTTAACGAATTGATGTTATATCCCAACTGATAGTCAATCTCCAACCAATCATGCACATTAGAATTAAGCCCTACGGAGGTTTGCCACATATTCGTTTTATAATCAACAGATTCACCATTCTGCAAGATAGTTGCCCGATTGAGAAAGCCTAGACATTTGGCATTGACCATTCCCTTTATCCCCTCTATTCTCTTGCTAAGACTCCCCAACACCATGGTTCCTCTGGAAGAATTATTCTCCTTCATCTTAGAGTAGAACACCAAATCACGGTCAACCCATTTGGTCGTACCAACCTCATCCTTTCCCCAATCAAATCCTATACTTGCATTGCCAAAGAACATATGGGCATAGTCAGTATAATTAAGTACAAAAGCACAACTTTTCGTATTTTGCCAAAGGCTTATGACAGGAGAAGAGCGAAAAGTCTTGCTATCAGTCATAATAGGAACCTCATAGCTGTTATTGACAGAAGAAGGGGTATCTCCCAACGAGACATTCGTCCTCAACTTCCAACGGCTATTCACTTGCCAACTCAATGTCCATTTTGGGAAAAAGAACATCCTGTCAGAAGTCTCCAATCCCCAATAATGGTATATGGCTAGCGGCACTTCAAGTTCCGAGCGAACACTCTTGAACTTGTAAGTCAGGGTAGGTCGAGCTATCGTAGCTAGATAATTGATACAAGACCTTTCATTGAAGGTCGTATCTATATAATCTGAGACGAAATGACTATTTATGCTGGCAAGAGACACCATCTCCTCAGCCTTCAGAGACAAAGCCCAACGTTTCAGACTCCATGTATAATCAAATTTGGTCATAGAGAAGAAACGGCTTCTCCTAACATTCTGCAAGCTCTGGCCATCAGCCTGAATTCTCAGTTTCTCTGGCAAAGACTGATACTTATTCATAGACTCAATAGTCAAATAATGCCTACCCATAGGCAGAATCCATCTCAACTTATTGCTCAGGCTATGCACATCAGAATGTATGGTTGCCAGATTGGAGTAATCGCCCGAAATCCTCATTTGATTCCTTTGCCACAACGAAGAGTACTTCAATTCATCAGAAAAGAAGCTCTTCTTCCCATCATTTTTAAACAGAACAGATGCCACCAATTCCTTAGTGCCGAGTATGCTATATTCTTTGGTATTCTTGGTTAATGTGCTGTCAGCAAGAAAATATGAGACTCCTTTTTCTATATCAGAAATATTTCTATCGTCGGTATAGTATATCTTGGAATGCAAGATAGCCGTATCAGATACTTTTTGTACATTACTGATATTAACCATATGAGTCCTTGCATTGCGCGTACGCTTATCATCCAAAGAGCCTGGCTTTTCTTGCGAAATCTCCATGATGTTCTTAGGCTCATCCATTGCCTCTTGACTGAGCAAGTCGTCCAATGTCAGAGTTTTGTTCTCACTCAATATATCTTTTCCGCTATTGTTCGTCTTCAGAGTAATAGCAGTTTGATTAGTAGAAGAAAGCTTAGCGGCAAAGAGCTCTTCTTCCCAGAGGTTGGGCACTCCTCCACCTATCTTGGCGTTACCACTCCAACGGCCTTTTGCCTTGTCTTTCAAGTTTAGGTTCAAGACCGTTCCCCCCTCACTCTTGCTATTCTTCATCACCTTTGCAGAATGATAATTCTCTATAATGTCAACTTTCGAGATTAAATCGTGTGAAATATTACGAGTAGCAATATTATATTGTCCGTCAAAGAGATCTACGCCCTCTACCAAGAACTCATTGATGGCCTTTCCATTATAAGACACACTGCCATTCTTGGCCACCTCTATTCCAGGCATCTTCTTTAGCACATCACCAATGGTTCGATCTTTAGCAGAAGAAAAGCCTGAAACTAGATAGCTTGTGGTATCATTGTGATGGGTAATCTTCTGGGCTTTCACATAGACATCCTTCAAGGCAAATGCCTTGGGCTCCAGTTCTATAAGAAAACTTTTTTTATTACCCATAGGGCAAGAGGCTGTTTTATACCCCATGCATGAAACTTTCAAGATAAAGAGAGACAATTCTTCTCCCTTTGTGGACAAGTGGAACTTACCTTCTTTATTTGTAACACAGCTATACAGAACGCTGCTCTTCTGATTGCTTATCGTGATAATCGCCTTATTGATTGGGAGACTCGTACCTTGTTCATGTACGTAACCATCCACTTCCCCGTTTTGGGCAAAGGAAGGCACAAACATGGTAAACAAGAAAATAATCAAACAATATAAACCTCTCATTCTGTATTTTTTATCCTTTTTATTTTTTGATGCTATCTACTAGTTCCATCGTCTTATAGAAGAGACGCTTAGGCACTTTGTCGCCTTTGATTCCCATTGTTGCAGCAATGCCTGCAAGAAAGGCATTGGGGTCATCTATCGAAAGCTGCTTGGTTTTCAAGAAATCATACTTTGTGGTCTTCAAATAATCCTCTACAGGAATAGTAACCTCACCTGCACACTTGCGCATGCCCAGAAAAGCGAATTCATAATGATGCTGCACATCGTATGCCTCCAATACAAGTCCTGGCAAGCCATGAAATTTCCAAGGTCCATCGCTTATCGGAATCTCGGGAGCAAACCACACCTCATAGCTTCTGCCTCCAAACTTGCAAGTAGCCTTTTGGCATTCATAATCACCTATGTTTTTTTTATCTTCCGTGTATTTCCAATCAAAAGCAGGCATTGGCTCAGTATATTTGTAGGTTTGCATCACATCATCCACAACATCTATTTGATTCTTATCAAAATCCTTTAAGACATAATAGGTCGCCGTGATTCTGCCATACCTCGATTGGATGGTGTCCTTAATGGCACGAAACTCACCAATGCTCTCCGCTCCCTGCGAAAGGGAATCGCTTTCAAATTTTGCTTGTGGATAGAACAATGATTGCGAATCCCCTAGCCTTAACACCATCATGGCATCTACGCTGCGATGATTGATGGTGTCTCTTTGATAAGTAAGTCGGTAAACACATTCTAGATTAGCCTTATTACCTGCAGCCATACCCAGCAAGGTATAAACTGCCAAAAGCACTGTACTTAATATTTTCTTCATATCAGTTCTATTTTAAAAGTTCCATAGGCAGATGCCTACAAGTATTTCTCATTTCTGAAACCAGTTCTTGACAGGAGTCGCCAAAATGTATCTTAATCAAAGCATGATTCTCTTGATAGGCAATAGGATCCTTGAAATAAAGCATTAACTCCTGCAAGAACTTATTCTTCGATGTCTTAAAATGTCGAGATGAAAACAAGCCTATTTCTCCAGAGCATGGATACATATCTATCATTGTAAAGGTATATAAATGCTGAGTGTCATATACCTCCATAATCAGCCCAGGTAATCCATAAAATTTCCATGGACTCGCTTTTATAGGTAAATCTACAGCAAACCACGCTTCATATTTCCTCCCCATATAGGAACCCAGAGCTTTCTGACATTTATTTTTGCCTATAGTCTTGTATTCAGGAAGTATCTTCCAATCAAAAGAAGGAAGGCTATCAGAATAACGATATGTACCTCCAGCAATTCTATCTTGATAGATATATGTCCCCTGCACATAATCGGTAAGCACATAGTACTCAGCATCACCTTTGTTTTCAGGAGTTGGAGTGGTCAATGCCTTACTCATCATGTCGCTCCACTTTGCTATGTCATAGTGTCTCAAGGAGTCTTTCATAAAAGTATCAGATTCATAAAACAAAGACTTCTCGTCGTTCATTCGAAGGCAAAAAGTATCAGCCAGCACAGTATTCTTAACAGTGTCAGCTACATAACTTACCAAGTACTTCACTTCCATCTTAGCCGGAACCGCATCTTGGGCATCAACATTCAGAGCCAAGAAGGAAGAAATCAAAAGCATTACTAAAAATTTACCCATAAATTAAATATTAAAATTGTCTCCCAGCGATTTACGCTGGAAGACAAAGATAAACTATAGTCATATTAACCGCAATATACCGACTCTATGTACTCTGCATATTGAACAAGCTGCTTTGTACCTACGTTATCACCAATCTCGCTAATATGATGAACCGCACCACAAGAGGTTGTTATATCAATGTCTACAGCCTTAGCGTTTGCAGAAACGCCACCCAACAACAGCATCAATGCTGCACTCATAAAAATCTTCTTTTTCATGACTTTTCCTTTCTTTTAAAATTAAAAATACTCAATATAATGTTGGCGCCAAACATTATTATTATAGTTCTATTGTACCATGATACATAATATTCCCATCAGAAATGGTAATTTGATAGTTACCACTCAACTCTTGAGGGAGTTCCAAGCTCGTACCTATAATATAATAGGTATAAACTACTCCCTCCTCACTTTCTAGTGTGAGTGTGTAGCCTTCTACTTGACTTGGAACCGTTAAAATACGATCAGTCAAATCTATAGCCAAAGGACGCTTAACAGACTTGCTACCTCTTGGTCTATCTTGAAGTTTAGAGACTAAGCAATATGACAAATCATAAGACTTGGCTCGTGAAAGAGTAGGGCATATAAATAATGCCCCCCCACAAATTAGTGTAACAATTACTTTTTTCATTTTAATTATTTTTGAAATCGATTGCAAAAATACTGCTTTTTTGCAATATCAACAACAAAAAACTATTTAATAATTTTACAAAGTTTTTACAAGCACACATAAAATGCTCACATTCAGCATTCTACAAATATTTTACTTGAATTTTACTCTAGTACTTACTAAGACAAACCATATAAGAAATCATCAAAATCCTTTGGCTTCCCCCTTTTATGAAAAAGCTTTTCTAACATTCTTTTTCGTATCGCAGACACGCCTGCCACTGATAATCCGACTAGGATTCCCACAAAAGAAATCGGTAAACGAAGTCTTATCAAAAGACACACCCTATATTCTTTTTCACTTAACACCTCCTTTAAAACTGGGACAAAAGAAGGAATAATCTGCTCTACTGATTTTGCCAAGTTTTGCCAATCTTCCTGTTCCAAGTTTTCTTTAGGATGTATTTCAATATACTGGAGCTTCTTGTATATTGAAGTATTTCTTAAAAGCACATCGGCTTCCGAAGGAAATGAAACAGAATATTTCTCATAAAATTCTCTCACTTCTTCCTTCAATTTAGAAATCGTCTCTTCTTTCTCTCGTACAACTTCTGCAATAGATTCGTTCTTTTCCTTTTTTAACTTAGCCAATTCTATCTGCTGTCTTTTTAATTGAATCAAGCAATCTTCATATAGGAACTGAGCTGCTTCTATTTTTTTTCTTTTAAACATCATATTCTTTCTATATAAATAAAAAGCAAACATTAGAACAACAAGACCTCCAATAATTAACATATATATAATATGAGTTCTTTGTATTGCATTTTCTTCCGCAACAACAGCCTTTGCTTGATATCTATTATAATCATACATTGCTTGAACTTGTTGCAACTGAGAACGTCTCGCATCAATAAAATCAGAATCTTGATACTCCAAACTCATTAAAGCAAATTTACCCTCCAAAGATGGTTGATTGATTTTTGAATAAAACTGTGCTAATATTTTTGTTACAGCAGCTTTATTTCCAAACGTTTTAGCCAAATCTAAACTCTCATGAAGATAATAGTAAGCAGAATCTAATCGATTGGTAAACAGATAATACTTTCCCTTCTGACATAAAACATAAGACTTTGCATCAGGATAGTTGGAATTTCCATCATACTCCGCCATCTCAAAAGACTCAAAAGACTTTTTTGCCTGCTCAAAATCCCCCTTATCTATATAATAATCATAATTATCACCTAGAGCCAAAGATGCTTCCTTATGAAAGCCATAATGATAGAACAACCTTGCCGCCATTAAATTTATAAACACAACGGAATCCTGCTTATTTAAATAAGAATATGCCCCACCCTTATACTGAAAATTAACAATCGCATTAAATGTATCTTTTGCCAAATAAGCATACTTTTCTGCCAGATCAAACGCCTTTAGTTCTTGATGCGGCAAATATTGTTTGTCGAACAAAATTCCCATCTGACTATACACTCTAAATAATGTAGCATAATCACAATCTTTAGATGTAGTATCAGCCTGCTCCGTAGCTTTATTGTAATACTCCAATGCCAATGGAACTTCATGCATATCCCTATACACGCAACCCAACACATAGTTGGCAAGCATCCGCTGATTAGCCGAACCATAATTTTCATAATAATCTACGACCTCCTTCATCACGCTATCAGATGTAAACGTGATACAAGCCTTGTTCATTGCCTTATGACGCAACAACTCATAGCGCATCTTTTGCGATTGGGAAAACTCTGGCAGCTGGGATTTGACCCCATCAAGCATCCGGATGGCAACCTTCGCTGAGTCGTCATTAACATTCATGATGCTATCTGCCCGCTTCATCAAATCATCATACTTCCTGTTTCCTGCACAAGATGCAAGAAGCATGATGATTAACAATAAAAATATGACCTTTTCTTTCATTCCTCTCTTTTTTTTTGCAAAAGTACGAAAAAATAAAGAAACTACAACAGAATGTCTCTATAAAATTAGAAAAAAAGCAGAACTTTCATCTGAACAAAATTAAGTAGCGCTGCGCATTGCCTGTAGTCCTTTCTGAATCACAATGCAAAGATACAACCCTGAGAATCCGGCATTCACGGTTTCTCACGGTTATTCACTGTTTCTCACGGATTTTCTTTCTTTTTCTGATGATTAGCTCAGAAAGATGATTAATTCAAATGGTAAAAGAGACTTGCTTATGACGGCTAAGTTACTTACTTAGGATAGCTAAGTGACTTAGTTACGATAGCTAAGTTACTTATTTAGGAATGACGGATGACACTTATGACACTTGTTTTCAGAAAAACTCTCTCACGTAGGCGGGCGGGAAGCTTTTCTGAAAAATTTTTCCTGCCCGCCCGCGTGAAGAAAGTTTTAGAAAACAAGTGTCATAAGTGTCACTAGTGTCACCAAGAACCTTTTCTGCCTTTTAGCAATACTCTTCCTTAAACCACAGACGATAAATCGGATCAACAAATACAAAATCAGCTTTCTGCTTCTCTATGATATCCTTGTTCTGAAGAATCTTCTTGTTCTTAACTATCGTATTGGGATTACCCAGATTATACACCTGCTTCACTGCTTGTGATGAGAAATGCTGCTCACCATCTGCTATCGCCTTGAGCAACTCTATCTGGGTAGAACTGAGATTTTCCGTATCGTTCTGAAACATCGGGGTATTGATGTTCAATACCTGCTTGAGACCAAGAGAGAACACTTCTTCCGTCACCTCAGAAACCGTAAAGCTCCAAATAAAATAGCACAACTGCTGCAGATACCAGGAATGACACTCCACCACATCGCAAATCCTACTGGCAAAAGATTCTGAAATTCGCTTGCCGGTCTTCTCAAAAGATGATAAGATAAAAGGAACCCAATGCTCCTTGGCTATCTTCTGCATGAAGATGACCTGTCCGAAACGATAGAACGGACTGTTGGAATTGTTGAAGATGTTGAGCATCATATTACGCTTGCTGCCATAAAGGCAATAAGAGGTCAACTGCTGCTGTTGCCATACAGAGCGCATCTTGCCCTCCATATCCTTATATTCCGGGAGATTAGCCAACTGCTGGAATTCATCTATGCACACAATAATCCTGATTCCCTTTTCCTTCGCCAGCAACTCCGGCAATTGGAGAATTGCCATCTTATCTCTTTCTTGCGGAACAAACTTCAGGTCGAAAGCCACAAAATCCGTAATCTGATCGTTAACTACTATCTGTGGAACTACACCCGTCAAGAACTTCTTGGCATCCTCTATCCAACGTTCTATCTTGGAAGAAACACAGGCTATGACCTGACTGGCAAAAGTGCGATAGAATTCTGCTTCCGAGCCAATACTGAAAGCATCTATATAGCAGATTCTTACCTCCTTATTTTCCGCACTCAGTTCCGTCATCGCCTTCTTGACAAGCGACGATTTTCCCCATCGACGTGGAGAAATGAGCATCACGTTGATATGGGAAGCCAGGAGTTGCTTGAGCAAAGCTCTGTCTTCCGTTCGGTCGATAAAATTCTCTTCGGTAGCCAAAGTACCAAACTGAAAAGGAGATTGAAATACTGCCATATTCTTCTTATTAAATTCGTTTTATCTGTTTTACAACATTCGTATCACCTGCAAATATACAAAAAGTTACCCAAAGGTAACTTACCTTAGGGTAACTTTTAGTAATTATTAGCCAATCTGAGCTGATCTTAAAAACTTATTTCAACCTATGCAGCGGGCACATGATGAGCCTTCCCTCATCATCACGCAAGTGCATACCACTGCCTAGGCAATAGCGGAAGTGGCGGCACTGGGCGCACTCATCCTTGCGCATCCACTCTCGGTTGCGATAAGGGGCAAAACGATGCTGCCACACTTCCATAAAATTATCTTGGTAGATGTTGCCTTGATGATAATTGGAACGGATGCTGGCACAGGCAGAGATGGAGCCATCCACCAAAACAGAACCAACTGTTACGCCAGCTTGGCATGAATAGAAATGATTGCGGATATCGCCCTCGTAATTGCCCATGAAGCCCTCACAGCCGTAGCTGCAATCAATCAAGCCCTCCTTACGAGTAAGCTTGATGAAGTCTAAGATGCCACGGTATTCTTCGGGAGTGAGGTGCATATCGGGGTCGGTGGCTGCCCTACCCACTGGGAATACGGCTACGACTCGCCAGTGCTTGACACCTTTATCTATCAGGAATTGCTTGATGGCAGAGAGGTGGGGATAATTGCGACGATTCACACAGGTGAGGATGTCAAACTTAATCTCTGGATGAGCCACCAGCATATCTATCGCCTGCGAAACCATATCAAAGCTATACTTGTTGCCTCGCATCCAGTTGTGCTCCTCGCCCAAGCCATCCATACTGATGGTCATGGCATGGAGACCAGCACGGAGCAAATCATTGAATTTCTGAGGAGTAAGATATAGGGCATTGGTCACCATACCCCAAGGGAAACCTTTCTGATAGATGGCTGCGCCACACTGGGCAATGTCTTCACGCATCAAGGGTTCGCCACCCGTTACGATGACAAACACTTGATGAGGATCGGTATGCTGCCTGATGTTGTCTAGTACTCGCAAGAAGTCTGCCAGAGGCATGTCTTGCAGCCCAGCCTTCACCTTGCAGTCGCTTCCGCAATGACGGCAATGCAGGTTGCAGCGCAGGGTACACTCCCAGAAGAGTTGGCGCAAAGGATGCTCCTTCACCTTCTGCTGATAAAGACTTCGAGCTATCTCCAATGCCAAGCGACGGCGAAAGGATAAAGATTCTGGATTTGTCATACGACTACTTCTTTTTCTTCATCTTGCCATTGGCAGTAACCTCAAATGAGCCACTATCCCAAGTTCCTTCACCTTTTCCCACTTGCTCTACAGTGATATTTTCCGACTTGATGATATCCGTGGCAAATTCACCACCATTGGATTCACCATCTACATCTTCGAGGATCACTTTCAGTCGTTTCTCTTTATGAACCCAGTCGATGGCGCCATCCATGCTCTTTTCCTTGGTAACATAATCACCCTTGCTGTCGGTATAAGCTGAGTCCATTCGATAACACCCTTCATTACCATAGTCCTCCACCACCACCGCCTTGATGCCCTTGATAGGGGTACCATCTTCGGCAGTAACATTACCTTTAGCATGAAAAGAACTAGTTGGAGAGCCATACAAACAAGGTTCATCTTTTCCAAACTCACTACCGCAAGAAGAGAATCCCAGCAGCGACAAGAGTGTGGCTGCCAAAGCATTGTACCAATGCAAAAACTTTACTTTCATAATCTTCCCTTTTATATTAGTTATACTTCTACCAAGGAAACGCAGTAGAAGGAAAATATCCCCTCTGTAATGGGGACATTTAACCTTTTTTATCCGTCCTAGAGAGCATTTTATCTACCCAGCAGAATCTTCTTGATGTCATTGAGCTTATTGAGAGCCTCAACTGGCGTGAGATTGTTCACATCCAAGCCAAGTATCTCATCCCTTATCTGGCTGAGCACAGGGTCATCCAGCTGGAAGAAACTCAGCTGCACACCCTCTTTATGTTCGTCCAGATGCTGCACGTTCGGCTTGCCGGCACCTCCAACTCCAGCATTGTCCTGCTCCAACTGCTTCAGGATATCGTTGGCACGGTTCACGATGCTGCGCGGCATTCCGGCTATCTCTGCCACATGGATACCGAAGGAATGCTCGCTGCCACCCGGCTCCAGCTTACGCAGGAAGATAACCTTGCCATCCACCTCCTTCACACTCACGTTGAAGTTCTTGATGCGAGGGAAATTCTTCTCCATCTCGTTCAACTCGTGATAATGAGTGGCAAAGAGGGTACGAGCCTGTGCCTTCTTGTGCTCATGCAGATACTCCACGATAGCCCAGGCGATGCTGATGCCATCGTAGGTGGATGTTCCACGACCCAACTCATCGAATAGCACCAGGGAGCGTGGCGACACATTATTTAATATATTGGCTGCCTCCGTCATCTCCACCATAAAGGTTGATTCACCCAACGAGATGTTATCGCTGGCTCCCACACGGGTGAATATCTTATCCACCAGACCCACCCTTGCACTCTCGGCAGGAACAAAGCAGCCCACCTGAGCCAGCAGCACGATGAGCGCCGTCTGACGGAGCAAGGCAGATTTACCCGCCATGTTAGGACCGGTAATCATCATCACCTGCTGCTTCTCGGTGTCGAGTAACACATCGTTTGGCACGTATCGCTCGCCCAGCGGCAACTGGGTTTCAATCACAGGATGGCGGCCCTGCTTGATATCCAGTATCTGCGAATCATCAATAACCGGGCGCACATAGCGGTTCTCATCCGAAGCCTTGGCAAAAGAGAGGAGACAGTCCATGCGGGCGATGAGGTTGGCATTGATCTGAATCTGAGGGATATACTCCTGCATGGCAGCAATCAACTCATTGAAGAGTCGTGCCTCCAGAATCAGGATTTTCTCATCGGCACCGAGAATCTTCTCCTCGTATTCCTTGAGTTCCTGGGTAATATATCGCTCGGCCTGCGCCAAGGTCTGCTTGCGGATCCACTCCTCAGGCACCTTGTCCTTGAAGGTATTTCTCACCTCCAGATAATAACCGAATACATTATTATATCCTACCTTCAGACTGCTGATGCCCGTCTTCTCGATTTCCCTCTCCTGAATCTTCAGAAGATAATCCTTGCCATGACGGCTGATGGAACGCAGATCGTCGAGTTCAGCATTGTAGCCATCGGCGATGACATCACCCTTATTCACGAGCTGCGGAGGGTCTGGTTGAATCTCCTTGGCGATGCGGTCACGAAGGGTCTCGCATACGTTGAGCTGCTCTCCCACTCGCTTCAGGGCGTCGTTCTTGGCATGCTGACAAGCCACCTTGATAGGTTGGATGGCTTCGAGTGCATTCTTCAGCTGCACCACCTCGCGAGGCGATACTCTGCCCACGGCTACCTTGGAGATGATACGTTCCAGGTCGCCGATGCGATGAAGCTGGTCGTCGAGAAGCTGACGGAACTCCGGCTCCTTGAAGAAATACTCCACGATGTCGAGGCGCTCATTGATAGGACGCACATCCTTCAGTGGGAACACCAACCAGCGGCGGAGCATTCGTCCGCCCATTGCCGTTACAGTCTTGTCGATGACGTTGAGCAGAGACAGACCATCGTCCTGCATCGGAGCCACCAGCTCCAGACTTCGGATGGTGAATCGGTCCATGCGCACGAACTTATCCTCTTCGATGCGCGAAAGTGCCGTGATATGGTTGATCTGCGTATGCTGGGTAATCTCCAGATACTGCATGATGGCACCGCTGGCGATGACACCATTCTTGAGATGTTCCACACCGAAGCCTTTCAACGACTTGGTCTTGAAATGTCCCAGGAGTTTCTGCATCGCCGTCTGCTCGGTGAAAACCCAGTCGTCGAGTTCGAAGGTGCAGTATTTGGTACCGAAGTATTTCTCGAAATCATTCTTTCGGGCACGGTCGTAGAGCACCTCTTTCGGCATGAAGTTACCCATCAGTTTCTCTACATAATCATAGGTTCCCTCGCCGGTGAGAAATTCACCGGTAGAAATATCGAGGAAGCTTACGCCGCAGGAAGTCTTACCAAAGTGGATGGCAGCCAGGAAGTTGTTCTCCTTGTAGTTGAGCACGTTGTCGCCCATCGCCACACCAGGAGTAACGAGTTCGGTAATGCCACGCTTCACCATCTTGTCCATCTGGCTCAATCCCTTCTTGCCCTTGATTTCCAGGCGTTTCTTCTTCGGGTCTTCCAGCTGGTCGCATACGGCAACTCGCTTTCCAGCCCTGATGAGTTTAGGCAGGTAAGTATCGAGTGCATGATGAGGGAATCCAGCCATCTCGATGCTACCCGTAGCCCCACCGTTGTTTCTTCGGGTCAGGGTGATGCCGAGAATACGGGAAGCCTCCACCGCATCTTCGCAGTAAGTTTCGTAGAAGTCGCCACAACGGAAAAGCAGCAATGCCTCGGGATGCTTGGATTTCATCTCGAAGAATTGTCGCATCATCGGCGTAAGACCTTTGTTATCGTTTGCCATTATCTTAATTATCTTATGTTTGCTTTATATTTTGTTAGACTTGCAAAAATAAGAAAAAAAGGGGGAATCAACAAAGGATTTAATCTATTTTTAAACTTTTCCCCCCATAAAACAGAAAAAGTGCTCCCTTGCATCCCTGCAAGAAGAGCACTTATCCGATGAATTACATGATTACACAAGTGTGTAAATATCTTATTTCTTAGCTTTAATTACGAAGCTGAAGCAGCGGTCCTGATAGTGCATGCGGTACTTCTCCATTGGCGAAGAACCCCAACTGTCAATACAACCCAGACCAAACTGGCGCTGCTGGATGTGCAACTGTACGAGACCCTTTTCTACCAGGTCGCCGCTGTGCTGTCCCCAGGCATGCTCCTTCTCGATACCTGCATCCAAATCCTCTACCAGGTAAGGGATGGCGCTGCACTCCATAGGAGCATAGCCCTCGAAGGTGATACCCTTACCGGTGGTTGGGTTGAAGATAGAGAAGTAGCGGATGTCTGTATGGTTACCGCTTTCCTGCGGACGGACATATGGATAATACTCATCCTTCACGTTAGCCTCATACTTTCCGATGAAAGATGAAGAGTGACGGTCGATGTAGTTCTCCTCCGGACCTCTACCATAGTATTCCAACTTAGAGAATGACGCAGGCATCTGCAACTGCATACCGTAGCGGAACAGATCAGCTACCTTTGCCTCCTTGTCTGTTGTCATCTTCTCGGTAACAGCCACTTCACCAGCCGCATTGATACGGTAGCGGAGCATCAGCTGTGCCTTCACCTCAGGCATCTCGAAGTTGGCTGTCAGCACTACGCTGTCCTTGCTCTCACTCTTGTCGAACGACTTCAGGTTCATCTGAGGGTTCTTCCAGACTCTCATCTTCTTCTGGAGAGAAGCACCGTAGTCGTTGTCGGTAGGAGCACGCCAGAACTCTGGAGTCATGCTCTCACGGAACTTCAACATTGGTTCGCCATCCACATCGAGGTAATCAATCATACCGGTCTTCTTGCCGATGGTAACCGACATTCTCTCAGCAGAAACCTTCACATAGCTGTTGGTCTCCTCAACCTCAATCTTGCTGCCGGTATTGGCAGGAGCATCTACCTTGTCGAACTCATATCCGTTGAGTACAATCTGCTGACGAGCCATCACCTGACCCTTGTCAACCAGCGGCTGGCTACCATCACTTGCAAAGGCAAAGTTGATGGTGATTTCCTCTGTAGCGTGCTCAGCCTCAGCCTTTTCGATGGCACTCTTCAGCGCCTCGCTCTTTACCAGCTTGGTTGCCTGTGGAGCAATGCCCTTGGTATCAGGAATCGCTACGGTAGTCAACTTCACGCCGTTGGCAAAGAGGGTAGCTGTCAGGCTCAGGTCATCAATGTTCTTGAAGAAATTCTCGTTATAGACATTGAAAGAACCGTTCTCTGCATCAAAATCCTTGATCCAGACGTTCTGGAGAACATACTGGATCTCATACGCATGAGGATTCAGACGGCGGTTAGGAGCGATGATACCGTTGCAGTTGAAGTTGTAGTCACTGCCTGGATAGCGGCCGTAGTCGCCACCATAGGTAAAGATTTCCTTACCGGTGATAGGACTCTTGTCGCGCAGACCCTGGTCAACGAAGTCCCAGATGTAACCACCCTGGTACTTAGGATACTTGCGAATCAGGTCCCAATACTCCTTGAAACCACCCTCAGAGTTACCCATGGCGTGAGCATACTCACACTGGATGTATGGCTTGGTACCGTTGCTCTTGCAATAGCTCTCGCTTTCCTCGTAACCGATGTACATCGGACAGTAGATATCTGTCTTGCTGTCGTATCCGCCACGTTCATACTGTGCAGGGCGGGTCTTATCGCACGCCTTCACCCAGTCGTAAGCCTTCTCGAAGTTGACGCCGTATCCGCACTCATTACCCAGACTCCATACGATGACGGAAGGATGATTGATGAGCGGCTTCACATTGCCCTCGTTGCGCTCGATGTGAGGCACGATGTACTCAGGGAACTTGGCGAGCGACTTCTCTTCATATCCCATACCATGAGATTCGAGGTTTGCCTCAGCGGTGATGTAGATACCGTATTCATCACAAAGGTCATACCAGCGAGGATCACATGGATAGTGGCTGGTGCGAACGGCGTTGATGTTCAACTGCTTCATGATCTTGATGTCCTGAATCATGCGCTCTAAGCTCACTACGTATCCACCGTCCGGATCCATCTCGTGGCGGTCGGCACCCTTCACCAGCACAGGCTGTCCGTTAACGAGCAACTGTGCGTTCTTGATTTCCACGTTGCGGAATCCCACTTTTTGCGGAATCACCTCAGCGGCGCCCTGCTTGTTCTTCAGGGTGATATATGCCTTATATAAATAAGGAGTCTCAGCCGTCCAGGCATTTACCTTTGGCACCTTGATGACGCCCTGTGCACCTGTAGCCTGTGCAATCTGCTTGCCATCCTTATCACACAAGGTGATGGCAACGTCTGTCTTTCCTCCCTTCAAGGAAACCTTGTAGTTCAACACACCATCCTGGTAGTTGTTTTCCAAAGCAGCGTTCAGACGGATGTCTGCAGCATGCAGTTTCGGACGGGCATAGAGATACACCTCACGGGCGATACCCGTGAAGCGCCAGAAGTCCTGGTCCTCGAAATAAGAACCATCGCACCATCGCATCACCTGCATGGCAATAAGGTTCTTTCCCGGCTTGAGATATTTAGAGATGTTGAACTCGGCAGCCACCTTGCTGTCCTCGCTGTATCCCACGTACTTGCCGTTCACCCAGAGAGTCAGGTTACTGGTGGCAGAACCCACGTGGAAATACACATCCTTTCCCTTCCAGTTCTTAGGAAGCTCGAACGTACGGCGATAAGAACCCGTATAGTTGTTGAGCTCGCTGATGTAAGGAGGGTTCGGGTCAAACTGAGTTGCCCAGGCATATCCGATGTTCTTATAGGTAGCATCACCATATCCGTTCAACTCAAACAAACCAGGCACAGGGAAATCCTTCCACTGTGAGTCATCATACTTCAGAGCAAAGAAGTTGGCAGGACGCTTGTTGTGGTCCTTCACGAAATTAAACTTCCACATACCTTCCATGGAAAGGTAGTTGGCCGACTTCTTCTTATCAAAACTCTGCGCCTTCTCCAAATTCTCGAATGCGAAGAAATTGGCGCGTCGAGGCTCTCGGTTCTGCTGATTGATGTTCACATTCTGCCAGCGAGACTCACTCTGAGCCAGCGCCCCACTGCTCATCGAAAGCATGGCAAGGCAAAGTGAAACATTTGCGATGGTTCTGATATTCATATTCCTAATCAGTTATTGATATTACTTCTTAACTCCTTTAACTTCTTAATTCAATTATTTGTGGAAATACTGAGTTCCCTCTACTGCTGTGAACTTCTTCTGATTATCCTTGCGCATTTCGAGGTTGAGGTTGCTCCACCAAGATGGCCATCCACCAACGATATTGCAGAGATAAACGAACTTCACTGGATGCAGACCCTTAGCCAGAGCTACAGCATTGTCGCTGTTGGTACCAGCCTTTACGGCACCCTCATTGTTGATCACGAGCTTGTTGTCGATCCAAACCTGCTCCATGCGTGAAGAGAGATAGTAAACACCATCCTCAGGAACATTGATGAATCCCTCAGCAATCGCACCATAGTTGTTGGCACCACGCAGGGTAGCAGCATCGTCTGGCTGGCTCACCTTCATCTTGTTCAGGTTGGTAACAGTACCGCAGTCCTGCCACTCAGCATCAGCAAAATCCAACTGGTTTACCTTCAAATAATTACCCTTGATACGGCGCAGCTGCAAGCCAGCCTTGGTATCGCTTACATTCACAGCAGGAGCATAGTTCTGCTTCTCTACGTCGATGGTTCTCACCTTGCTCATCTTTCCAGAAGGCAATACGGTAGCAATCTTGATGGTCATATTGCCGCTCACCTTGATAGGCTCGGTATAGACAGCAGAAGCTGGAGTTGGAGTAGTACCATCCAAGGTATAGACCATCTTCATTGGACGTGAAGTCTGGAAGGTAACTACGGTATCCTTGGTAATCACTACCTTGTCGCAAGAACCGTATGGCTGCTCAGGCAATGGGATATGATAACGTACGTGGCGCTCATCCAGGCGGACGCTGTTGGCATCTACACGGCGGGCGAAGTCTGTGAAGTTCTTCTTCTTGGCTGGTGACCATGCTATCTCAGCGAGAGCGAGAGAGCGAGGATACATCTGATACTCCATCTTGGCATTGGTGTACATATACTCCGACCAGTTGTTGCACTGCACACCGAGGATATGCTTCTCCAGGCCCAGAGACTTGATGGTATCTGGCACAGGCTCATAATTATATGTTCTAGAGAGATAAGCAGGAGCACTAGGAATAGTAACCGGCTCAATCTTGTAGTCGCCCTGATAATGGTCGAGATACAAACCGCCGCTACCAGGAGTCATGATTACGTCATGCTTCTGCAAAGCAGCCGAAATACCTCCGGATGTACCACGCCAAGACATCACGGTAGCCTCAGGGCTCAAACCACCTTCAAGGATTTCATCCCAGCCGATGATCTTTCTGCCGTACTTAGCCAGCATCTTCTCCATACGCTTGATCACGTAGCTCTGAAGTCTTTCCTCAGCAGAGTGCTTGCCGTCAGCCTGCAAGCCTTCTGCCTCGATGCGCTTCTGGCAGGTAGGACAGTTCTTCCAGCTAGTCTTAGGGCACTCGTCGCCACCGATGTGGAAATACTTGCCAGGGAAGAGAGGCACTACCTCGCGAACGATATCCTCCAGGAAGCGGAACATATCTTCCTTACCCGGACACATCACGATATCCTCAACACCCCAAACCATTCTAGGAGTCCACTGCTCGCCCTTGCAGGAGAGAGATGGATAAGCTGCGATTGCTGCCATCATGTGGCCAGGAAGGTCGATTTCAGGAATCACGGTGATGTAGCGCTTGGCTGCATAATCCACGATGTCCTTGATTTCCTCCTGTGTATAGAAACCGCCGTAGGTAGAGCCGTCACCCTGGAGGCGATAGCCGCCGATGGAAGTCAACTCAGGATATTTCTTGATTTCGATGCGCCATCCCTGGTCCTCAGTGAGGTGGAAGTGCATGGTGTTTACCTTAAACATAGACATGATGTCGAGCTGCTTCTTCACGTTTTCTACGGTGATGAAGTGACGGCATGGATCGAGATGGAAGCCACGGTAGCCGAAGCGAGGCGCATCCTGGATGTCACAGCACTGAGCCACCCACTTCACGCCGCTCACCTTGGTAGCGCTCTCCACCTGTGCAGGCAGGAGCTGCATGAAGCTCTGCATACCATAGAAAGCACCCTTTCCGGTCTTCGCCTTGATTACTACGCCCTTGCTGGTAACAGTAAGGCGATAGCCTTCCTCAGCCATCTTCATGGAATGAGAAATCTGGATAGAGATATTTCCCTTCTTTCCGCCTACGGTTACATCATAGCCGGTAGATGCCTTCAGCTTATCAGCCATATACTCTGCGATGTTCTTGCCATCCGCAGTCTGATAAGAGATCACTACCTTTTGAGGCAATACAAACTCACCCTTCTGCACCTGTGTTTTCACAGGCACAGGGATAATATTAATATCTGCAGCTACTGCCTGAGTTGAGACTCCCCCCAACATCGCTGCGCAAGCTGCCAACGAACCTAAGAATTTGTTGATTTTCTTCATATAAAGTTGAATATTGTGTTAGTTGCAATGATTGCCTCCCAGCTTTTTTGCTGGCTGGAAGGCAAAGTAGATATATATTAATGTTAGTTAGAAACCTCGATAATAATATCTTTTATTTTTAGTTGAATACTTAATAAAATATTTTATTTTGCAAAGATACGTCTTTTATTAATTAGTTCCATCATTTTTAGGTTAATAAATCTAAAAGGCTTTTATTTTTTTAGTTTATTGACAAGAAGCGGCCATTAATAAGTGTCGCTTTTACCATTATATCAATCAGTTATGGCTACATAGGGTTTATCTGTTGCTGAAATGATTGCAGATAAAATCACTCTTATGTCTCTATATATAAATAGGTATAATACTAAATCACGAAGCTCCGAAGAGGAAATTTGCAAAAAAATAGCCCCAATTAAGTTTTATTAACTCGCAAATCATTGTACCAAACTTAAAAAAGACTATCTTTGCAACAAAAAAATTTTAGTTATGGCTAAAGACATAATAAAATATATTAAGAACATCAACCGAAAACCTTCTGTTCCTAGACGACTACTAGAGCAGTTCATAGCAAAGGGTGCTTCTACCATACCTGAATTATCAAAGGGTATAGGGGTGAGCCTCCCGACAACGACGAACGCTCTGAATGAACTGATGGGACAGGGACTTGTCAGGGAGATCGGAAAGAAAGCCGATTCCGCTGGCCGAATCCCGATGGTTTACGACCTGGAACCTACCGCAGGTTACTTTGTTGGTGTGAACCCGGAAATGGACTGCCTCGCTTTGGCAGTGAGCGACTTCTGTGGCAATCTGATCACAGAGAAGCAGAAAGTTCCTTATGTGTATGAGAATACGCCTGAGAGCCTTGCCGAGATGGGAAAGATTATTAATGTCTTTATCGACAATCTACCTATTAAAAGAGAAGAAATCCTGGAAGTTTGCGTGAACGTAGCCGAACGAGTGAGACCTATGGAAGGAAGAGCTTACAATATGTTCAATTTCCTGGAAGAACCTCTGGCTGAGAAGCTCACAGAGCTGTTGGAACTTCCAACCTGCATCGAGAACGATTCCCGCAGTATGACCTACGGAGAGTTTATCAAAGGATGCTGTAAAGGTAAGAAAGATGTCATCTTCGTCAACATATGCTGGGGTTTGGGCATCGGAATCATCATCGACGGCAAGCTGTACTACGGCAAGTCGGGATATTCTGGAGAGTTCGGTCACATGACCGCCTACAACAACAACATCATCTGCCACTGCGGCAAGATTGGCTGCGTGGAGACAGAAGTATCGGGCAGAGCACTCAAGAGAAAACTAACGGAGAATATCCTGGCAGGCAAGCCATCCATTCTCTCGGACAAGGTACTCAAGAAGAAAGAGGAGCTTACGCTGGAAGACATCATGGATGCCATCGCTAAGGAAGATGTACTGAGCCTCGCCACCCTGCAACACATCGCAGATGAGTTGGGCAAGCAACTGGCAGGCATCATCAATATATTCAACCCAGAGATGCTGGTCATCGGCGGAGAAATGTCTGTCACAGGCGATTATCTCACCCTGCCAGTGAACATGGGAATCAAGAAGTATTCGCTCAATGTCATGAACGAAGATTCACAAATCGTCACTTCTGAGCTGAAAGACCAGGCCGGTGTCATCGGAGCGTGTCTGATAGCTCGACAGAAGTTGCTTACAATATAAAACCTATCACGACTAGCGGCATCTGCATCGTCTTAGGCGGCGCGAATAGGTGCCCATATATCAACATTATCCGCTGCATTCTAGCTTTTAGCTTGATGACAAAAAATGCAAATATTACTACACCTATATGAGAACAATTTAAAATGACCTATGACACAAAGGGGCAAATTGTAGTTTGCAGCAAATCTGAGTTCAAAGTTACTTCCTTGTAAGGGGGTAATGATATGAATTACGAGGGGGTGCGCCAACCGATGGCGCCCCCTCTTTCTAAAGACAACAACAAAGCTAAAGATAAATAGCTAACAATCATATATAAGACTACTCCAGAAGAAGTAGCTGATGATAATAAATGAAATAAACCAAAAACATATATTAGTCCTATGAACAAAAGAGCAAATTTGTATTTTGCAGCGCTCTTGGGTGCTATGTCACCACTTAGCACTGTCACTGCATTGGCAGCTCAGAGCAATTCAGCAATTGCAACCGCTACCCAGCAGCAAAACTCATGTAAAGGTACTGTAAAGGACGCTTCTGGCGAGCCTATCATTGGTGCTACCATCCGTATCGATGGCAAGACCGGCGGTACCGTGACCGACCTTGACGGTAACTTCGTCCTTAACAATTTGACTAAGGGCGCTAAGCTCACTATTACTTACGTAGGTTACAAGGCCCAGACAATCACTTGGAACGGAACTCCATTAGACATCACTATGCAAGACGATGCCAACGTACTCGAGGAGACTGTAGTCATCGGTTACGGTACTGTAAAGAAGGCAGACTTGGCTGGTTCTGTTGCTGTGATGGAAGGCAAGAGTTTCAAGGATCAGCCTGTTGCACGTGTTGAGGATGCCCTCAACGGTCGTATGTCTGGTGTACAGGTTATGTCTAGTGGCGTACCTGGTGGTTCCATGAAGATTCGTGTTCGTGGTGCCAGCTCAGTAAACAAGAGCAACGACCCTCTCTACGTAGTAGATGGTATTGTTCGTGAGACAGGTCTTGAGGGTATCAGCCCTGAAGATATCCAGAGTATCCAGGTATTGAAGGATGCTTCTTCTACCGCTATCTATGGTGCCCGTGGTGCCAATGGTGTTGTAATGGTACAGACCAAGAGCGGTAAGGCAGGTGCACCCCAGGTTACCTTCGACGGCAGCTTCGGTTTCTCTAACGCTTACAACATCCCAGAGGTAATGGGTACCAAGCAGTATGCACAGGCTTTGGTTGACCACAAGGGTGTGGCTCAGAGCGCTGTACAGGATTATTTGAATGGTACCAAGCCAGGTATCGACTGGATAGATCAGTTGCTCCAGACAGGTATTACTCAGAACTATAAGGTTGCCTTGTCACAGGGTAACGAGAAAACACAGACTTACTTCTCTGCCAACCTGATGGATCAGAAAGGTGTAATCGTTGACACCAAGTCTAGACGTTACGCTATCAAGGCAAACATTCATAATAAGGTATTCGACTGGTTGGAGTTGACCGCCGACCTCAACCTTGCTCAGACAGACAACTCAGGTGCTGGCTTCGCTCAGAACCAGTCTAACCCAATCTGGGTTGGTTTGAACTACTCTCCTACTATGGAGATGATGGATGCAAACGGTAGTTACAACAAGGATCCATACAACAACATCCAGAACAACCCTTACGGTATTCTTCATGGTGGTGACAACGACCGCAAGCGTACCATGGTAACTGGTCATGTTGACTTGAAGTTCAACCTTCTCAAGGGCTTGACATTCACCACTACCAATGGTATCGACTACAACGATTACAAGTGGTATAACTTCACTTCTACCAAAGTGAACCAGTCTGGTAATTCAATGGGCAACAACGATGCTACCGTAACCGCTTTGCAGTCAACCAACAACTTGACCTACAGCAACAAGTGGGGTGATCATGGTTTGACAGCAACAGGTGTATGGGAAGTTACCTCTAACGAGGTTCGCCGCATGGGTATGACTGGTACAGGTATTGCTCACGAGCAGTTGGGTTACTGGAACATTGCAGATGCAGCTTCCAAGACACCATCCAACGGCTACAGCAAATGGACCATGCTTTCAGGTGTAGCTCGCGTTATGTACAACTATGCAGACCGTTATATGCTGACCGGTACCTTCCGTGCGGATGGTTCTAGCCGTTTCACCAACAAGAAGTGGGGTTACTTCCCATCAGCAGCTGCAGCCTGGACTATCTCTAACGAGAAGTTCTGGGAGCCAATCAAGGATGCAGTAGAGTACTTGAAGATCCGTGCCAGCTATGGTATCATCGGTAACCAGGATATTTCTCCATATTCTACTCTCGGTTCATTGGGTACAACCGGTTTCACATACGGTACCAATCAGTCATATACAGGTTACTGGGCAAATGGTCTTGCTACACCAGACTTGACATGGGAGAAGGTTCACCAGTTTGACCTCGGTGTTGACCTCGGTTTCTTCGGCAACCGCTTGAACATCAGCTTAGACTACTTCAACAAGAAGACCAAGGATGCCCTCCTGACCACATCAGCTCCAGGTTACCTGGGTGGCACATCTTACTGGGTAAATGCCGGTGAGGTAAGCAACAAGGGTATTGATGCAACCATCAATGCACAGATTATCCAGACCAAAGACTGGTCATGGTCATCAACCTTGAATGCCAGCTACATCAAGAACGAGGTAACCAAGTTGACAGCAGATTCTCCTATTCTCTATGGTACCAGCCCTTCTCCAGGTACTGTTGACCCATGTACCATCATCAAGGAAGGTGAGGCTATCGGTACATTCTACGGCTTCAAGTGGGCTGGTTTGCAGAAGAACGACAAGGGCGAGTGGATTGATACCTATTACACAGCAGACGGTGGAACTACCGCTACTCCAGATGCTTCAAAGGACCGCTTCGTATTAGGCCGTTCAAACCCAGACGTTACCTTGGGATGGAACAACACCGTAAGCTACAAGAACTGGGACTTCAACGTATTCTTCAATGCAGCCTTCGGAGCTAAGCGTTTGAACATGGTACGTTACGCCATGAACTCAATGGTAGGTGCCTCTATGTTCGTAACCGATAAGGATTACTTCAACAACATCGGAATCACCATGCCAACAGTAGGTGCCGAGAACAAGACATACGGTAACTCAGACAAGTGGTTGGAGAATGCAGATTACCTGCGTTGCGAGAATATCAGCATTGCTTATACATTCCCACGCAGCGTGACAAAGATTGCGGACATCCGTCTCTCTCTCTCAGCTCAGAACCTCTTCACCATTACCGGCTATAAGGGTATCGACCCAGCTGGTGCATCATTCAGTGATAATGGTGTTGACCGTGATAACGGTTTGGATATGGGTGCTTACCCTAATCCTCGTACCATCACAATGGGCGTACGTGTAAACTTCTAACTTCAATCATCTAAAATCTGAAATAATTATGAGAACTAGAAAATTATTATATATGGGTTGTCTCATGGCAGCATCCTTGCTTACCTTCTCTTCTTGTGGAGACTTCCTGGATGAGGAACCTAAGGGACAGTTGACCCCAGATAACTTCTTCAATAGCGAAGATGACCTGACAGCAAGTGTTAACGCACTGTATGACCGAGTAAACCAGACACAGAGTTGGACCAACCCTATGTACCCACAGTGGCAGGGTGATGATATCACAGCCAACCCTGGTTCTAACAAGCAGGCTTGTGCTGCCCTCGATGCTTTTGCATCTGATGGTGCCAACAAGGGCGTTACTGATGCCTGGAACCAGCATTATTCAGTAATCAAGGCAGCCAACCTGATTACTGAGAGTGCAAGCAAGGCTCCTGTTGCTCAGGATAAGATCAATGTAGCTTTGGGTAATGCACATTTCTGGCGTGCATACGCTTACTACTATCTGGTACGTGTATTTGGTCCAGTGCCATTGATTACCGGTACCGACGTTTCACAGTTGGAGGTTGCTCCATCAAGTGTAGAAAAGGTATATGAACTGATTGTTTCTGACTTGAAGGCTGCTGTAAACGAGCTTCCTACTAAATATGAGAAGGAACCTAGCCGCTTGTTCGGTGTAGATGTCTGGACTACAAAGCAGGCTGCACAGGCTACCCTGTCAGCAGTTTACATGTCTATGGCTGGCTACCCACTCAATATGGGTACAGAGTACTACAAGCTCGCTGCAGAGCAGGCTAAGTCTGTCATCGACAACAACGGTTCTTACGGTTTCATCCTGAACCCAGAGTGGAAGGATGTTTACTCTATGGGTAACAACTACAACATGGAGACCGTGCTTGGAATCAACAACGATGCTCGTGGCTGGTGGGATCATGACTCTCAGCTTTCTTCCTGCTGCCGTTTCGAAGGTCTCGGCGATGGTGGCTGGGGTGATGCCTGGGGTGAAATCGCATTCTGGAAGAGATTCCCAGAGGGTGCTCGCAAGAATGCTATCTACGCTCCTAAGGTAACATTCCAGGATGGAAACACTATTACTAAGGTTGTAGATTGGTGGGCTCTTAAAGAAGATGGAAAGACACCTGAGGTTGAGGCTTATCACCCAATGTTCTGTATCTTCACCGTTAACTCAGACGAGAACGGCAACATGCTCCGTCAGGCTTACGATTATCTGGCTCCTAACTGGGGTGGTATGGTTAACGACCGCCGTCACAACCTCATCCGTTACTCAGAGATTCTTCTCTGGTATGCTGAGAGTGCAGCTCGCTCTGGTGGTGACTTGAACAAGGCTAAGGAGTGCCTCCGCCAGGTTCGCAGCCGTGCCGTAAACGATGTTGAGAACGTTACTTTGAGCAATGGTACTACCGTAAAGATTGCTGATATGAATGCAGAGCAGCTGGCTGAGGCTTGCTACATTGAGCACGGATGGGAAGTTGCCGGCAACTGGGTATCTATGGTTACCCGCCGTTCTGACGAGCTTCGTATGAACGAGTTGAAGAAGAACTTCGACTACCGCGTTGCTAATGCTCCTCTCTTTATTGCAAAAGATGCTAAGGGTAAGGACATTACAGCTAAGGAGCAAGTTACAGTTTCTGGTTCTTGGACAGAGGATAGAATTTACTGTCCTTACCCAACAACAGACGTTGAGAAGAACCCTAACCTGAAGAGATAAAAGCTTGCTAGGTTTGTTTATTATAAGAATAACTCAACAGTTTCTCTTGAAGAAATTGTTGGGTTCAGGTTAAAATTGAAGAGGGCGCGCCATTCGTGGTGCCCCCTCTTTTTAGCATTTTATCAACCTCTACTTTTTTGCCGACAATTCATTCATTATTAACGATATATCACCAGAATCATGATGAATAACAACCGAAATCAACTCAATCGTTCATTACTGGCATTCGCTGCCTTGCAGGTAATGCCGCTGTCGCTCTTCGCTCAGGGAGAACGACCAAACATCTTGTACATTATGTGTGATGACCATGCCATGCAAGCCATCAGCGCATACGGTAGTCCAATCTCCAAATTGGCACCAACACCTAACATCGACCGCCTAGCTGAAAGGGGAATGAAATTCAACGAGACTTTCGTGGAGAACTCTCTCTCTACTCCAAGCCGTGCGTGCCTGATGACGGGTCTTTACAGTCACCAGAACGGACAGCGCCAGCTTGCCGAGGGTATCGACTCTACCAAGACCTTCTTCTCAGAACTGCTGCAGGGAGCAGGCTATTCTACTGCCGTAGTGGGCAAGTGGCACATGTCCTGCAGTCCGAAGGGATTCGACTACTATCATGTTCTGGATGACCAGGGTCAGTACTACAACCCAACCTTCGCTTCTACCGGCCAGTACGGTAACTTCAAGCAGGAGATGGGCTACGCCACCGACCTCATCACCGACCATGCCATCGAGTACCTGAACAACCGCGACAAGAACAAGCCATTCTGTCTGCTGGTTCACCACAAGGCACCTCACCGTCTCTGGATGCCTAACACCAAGTATGTAAGCAAGTATGCCAACGTCAACTTCCCGTTGCCAGAGACTTTCTGGGATGATTACGAGACCCGTGGTTCTGCTGCATCCACCCAGAAGATGTCTATCGACAAGTATATGGAGATGGTACGCGACCTGAAGGTTCCTGAGATGTACGATCCTTCTACTCCAGAGGGAAGAGATTCCTATGCCGGACTGATGGGCGAGATGAACCGCATGACTCCACAGCAGCGTGCCATCATCGATGCCTACTACATGCCAAGAAACCGTGAGTTCCTGAGCAAGAACCTGACAGGCAAGGAGTTAATCGAGTGGAAATACCAGAACTACATCCGCGACTACATGGCTGTGATTGCCTCTGTAGATGAGAGTGTGGGCAGACTGCTGGAATATCTCGACAAGAACAACCTCACCGACAACACCATCATCGTCTATACATCCGACCAGGGATTCTACATGGGCGAGCACGGATGGTTCGACAAGCGATTCATGTACGAGGAGTCATTCCACACTCCACTCATCATCAGCTATCCTAAGCACATCCAGCCAAAGAGCGAGTGCAACCAGATGGTTCAGAACATCGACTTCGCTCCTACCTTCCTCGACCTGGCAGGTCTGGATAAGCCAAAGTACATGCCTGGCACTTCACTCCAGCCTCTGTTTGCCGGAGCACCAGTCAAGAAGTGGCGCAAGAGCCTGTACTATCATTATTATGATTATCCTACCTATCACCTGGTACGCAAGCACGACGGTGTGCGCACCGAGCGTTACAAGCTGATTCACTTCTACGGCAAGGGTGGCGAGAGAGCCGTGGTAGAGAACAAGTACCAGGGGCAGCCGGGTACAAGAGAGAACAACTGCTTCAATGCCCTCAAGTCTATCAATTACTTCACCGATGATGCCGACATCGACTACTGGGAGTTGTATGATATCAAGAGCGACCCTAACGAGCTGCACAACATCTACGGCAAGCCAGGCACTCAGAAGATTGAGAAGGAACTGAAGAAGTTGCTCGCCAACTACCGCAAGAATCTGAAGGTAGATGAGTAGAATTAAAAACAGAATTTTATGAAGACAAACAAGACAATATGGCTCACTGGGGTAGGCATGATTTGCCTGCCTACCCTGGTATGCGCCAAGCAGAACGTACAGCAGCCCAACATCCTCTTCATCCTCTGCGATGATATGGGATATGGCGATCTTGCCTGCTATGGTCAGCCTTACATCCATACCCCTAACATCGACCAGATGGCAAGAGAGGGAATGCGATTCACCCAAGCATACGCCGGTTCGCCGGTTTCAGCCCCATCACGTGCTACTATCATGACGGGGCAGCATACCGGTCATACCCACGTAAGAGGCAACAAGGAGTACTGGAGAAACGTGCCGATGGTGAAGTATGGAGTAAACGAGGACTTTTCTGTTGTGGGTCAGGAACCTTACGACCCACAGCATAAGATTCTTCCGGAGATGCTGAAGGACAAGGGTTACCGCACTGGAGTCTTTGGCAAGTGGGCAGGCGGATACGAAGGTTCTGCCTCTACTCCCGACAAGCGTGGCGTAGATGAATTCTACGGCTACATCTGCCAGTTCCAGGCACACCTTTATTATCCGAACTTCCTCAACCGCTACAGCAAGGCTTTGGGAGATACGGCGGTGGTAAGAGACATCATGGAGCAGAACATCCAGTATCCGATGTTCGGCAAGGACTATTTCAAGCGCAACCAGTATTCTGCCCGCATCATCCACGACAAGGCACTGGAATGGATCGACCGTCAGGACAATAAGCATCCTTTCGTAGGCTTCCTCACCTATACCCTGCCTCATGCCGAACTGGCCCAGCCGGAGGATTCCATCCTGGAGAACTATCAGAAGAAGTTCTTCGAGGACAAGACCTGGGGCGGATGGGAAGATTCCCGATACAACGCCGTGGTTCATACCCACGCCCAGTTTGCCGGAATGATTACCCGACTCGACCAGTATGTGGGCGAAATATTCGCCAAACTGAAGGAGAAGGGCCTCGACAAGAACACCGTGGTCATCTTTACCTCGGACAACGGTCCTCACGAGGAAGGCGGTGCCGACCCGAAGTTCTTCGGTCGCGACGGCAAGTTGAAAGGCTTGAAGCGCCAGTGCTACGAGGGCGGAATCCGCATCCCATTCATCGCCTGGTGGCCAGAGCATATCAAGGCAGGCAGCGTAAACGACACCCAGTTTGCCTTCTACGACCTGATGCCAACCTTCTGCGACCTTGCCGGAATCAAGAACTTCGCCAAGCGCTACACCAACAAGAAACTGGCAGGTGATGGTTTCGACGGAATCTCCATTGCTCCTACCCTCCTGGGCAAGGATGCCGAGCAGAAGCACCACGACTATCTCTACTGGGAGTTCCACGAGACCGACCAGATTGGTGTGAGAAAGGGCGACTGGAAGATGGTAGTGGTAAAGGGCGAGCCACGTCTCTACAACCTGGCATCGGATATCCACGAAGACCATAATGTAGCGGCAGAGCATCCTGAAATCGTAAAGGAACTCCTGGCTGCCATCCAGAAGGAGCACAGAGACAACCAGGATTTCAAGATTACCCTGCCTAAGTTCTGACGTGGATTAAGAAGTTAAGGACTCCTAAACTTCTTAACTTCCTCATTTATAAAACTTGAAAAAATGATGAACGACAACATAGCAACCCCATTTGCCAAGCCCCTGTATGTGATGCTGAAGCCGGCAGGCGCCCATTGCAACCTGGCTTGCAAATACTGTTATTATCTGGAAAAGAACCATCTTTACCAGAACACTCCCCGACATCTGATGACCGACGAGATGCTGGAGCAATTCACCCGAGAGTACATCGAGGCTCAGACCATGCCCCAGGTACTCTTTACCTGGCACGGAGGCGAGCCGCTGATGCGTTCCATCGACTTCTATAGGAAGGCGCTGGCGCTTCAGAAGAAGTACGCCCACGGCAAACAGATTGATAATGTCATCCAGACCAACGGCACTCTTCTCACCGACGAGTGGTGCGAGTTCTTTGCACAAAACCATTGGCTGGTAGGCATTTCCATCGACGGCCCCCAGGAGTATCACGACCACTATCGCGTAACTCCTGCCGGAAAGCCTTCCTGGGAAAAGGTGATGCAGGGCATCAGCCTGCTGAAGAAGCATCGGGTGGAATGGAATGCTATGGCGGTGGTCAACGCCTATAACGCTGAGCATCCGCTGGAGTTCTATCATTTCTTCAGGGACAACGGTTGCCAGTACCTGCAGTTTACCCCTATCGTGGAGCGACTCACCGAGCATGAAGACGGTCGCACCCTGGCGAGTCTTGCCGACGACCGGGAGATTCCGCTTGCGGATGCTTCCGTTACTCCGGAACAGTGGGGCAACTTCCTCTGCACCATCTTTGACGACTGGGTGCGCCACGATGTGGGTAAGATGTTTGTGGAAATCTTCGACTGCACGCTTGCCAACTGGATGGGTGTACTGCCGGGCATCTGTGCTTATTCCAAGGAATGCGGTCATGCGGGCGTGATGGAGCACAACGGCGATGTATATTCCTGCGACCACTTTGTCTTTCCGGAATACAAGCTGGGAAACATCAGGGAGAAGTCGCTCATCGACATGCTTTACGGTGAGAAGCAGCAGGCTTTCAGCCGATTGAAGCATACCTCGCTGCCTCGCCAGTGCAAGGAGTGCGATATGGAGTTTGCCTGTCATGGCGAATGCCCGAAAAACCGTTTCGAAAAAGACAAGTATGGAGAGCCGGGACTGAACTATCTCTGTCAGGGATATTACCAGTATTATTCGCATGTGGCTCCCTATATGGACTTCATGAAGCGGGAACTCCTCGCCCAGCGTCCACCAGCCAACATCATGAAAGCTTTAAAAAATAACTAACGATTATCATTATGAACAAGACTTATATCACCATCGCCCTGCTGTCGCCGCTGGCTTGCACGGCTGCGATGGGAGCCAGGAAGGCGAAGGCAAGCAATCAGCAGAAGCCTAACGTCATCATCATCCTCGCCGATGACCTGGGTTATGGCGATCTGGGATGCTATGGTGCCAAAAACGTAGAGACACCGAATGTGGATAAGCTGGCGAAGCAGGGAATCCGTTTCACCGATGCCCACGCCATCGCCTCTACCAGTACCCCATCCCGCTATTCCCTTCTCACGGGCGAATATGCGTGGCGCAAGCCGGGCACCGATGTGGCTCCGGGCGATGCGGGAATGATTATCAAGCCTACCCAGTTTACCATGGCTGATATGTTCAAGAGCGTAGGCTATTCTACCTGCGCTATCGGCAAGTGGCACTTGGGCTTGGGTGCCGAGACTGGCAAGCAGGACTGGAATGCCCCATTGCCGTCAGCCCTGGCGGATATCGGTTTCGACCATCATTACATTATGGCTGCCACAGCCGACCGTGTACCTTGTGTATTCATCGAAGACGGCAAGGTGGCTAACTATGATCCGTCGGCTCCTATCGAAGTAAGCTATTACAGAAACTTCCCTGGCGAACCTACCGGAAAGGACAACCCAGAGTTGTGCTATAATATGAAGTCGAGCCACGGCCACAATATGTCTATCGTGAACGGCATCGGCAGAATCGGTTATATGAAGGGTGGCGGCAAGGCATTGTGGAAAGACGAGAACATCGCCGATTCCATCACTACTCACGCCATCGACTTCATCAAGAAGAACAGCAACAATCCTTTCTTCCTCTATTTTGCCACCAACGATGTCCACGTGCCTCGTTTCCCTCACGAGCGTTTCCGTGGCAAGAGCACCATGGGTGTGCGTGGAGACGCCATCGTGCAGTTCGACTGGTCGGTGGGCAAGATTATGGAGACCTTGGATAAGTTGGGTATTGCGGATAACACCATCGTATTGCTGACCAGCGATAATGGTCCGGTGGTGGATGACGGTTATCAGGACCAGGCAGAGGAGCTTCAGAACGGTCATAAGCCAGCGGGTCCTTGGCGCGGCAACAAGTACAGTGCCTTCGAGGGTGGTACGGCGATTCCGGTCATCGTTCGTTGGCCAAAGAACGTGAAGGCGGGTCAGACCTCCGATGTTCTGATGTCGCAGATCGACTTCATGGCTTCATTCGGCAATCTGATTGGTGCCACCTTCCCTAAGGGCAGCGCACCCGACAGCAGGAACCATCTTGGCAATCTGCTCGGCACCGACACCACTCATCGTCCATGGGTAGCCGAAATGTCGAGCAACCATGTTCTTTCCATCCGCACCAAGGAGTGGAAATACATCGAGCCGAACGATGGTTCGAAGATGATCAAGTGGGGTCCGAAGATAGAGACCGGCAACGCTCCTCTTCCTCAGCTCTACCGCATCTCCGACAATCTCTATGAGCAGGATAATGTAGCCGATACTCATCCTACCGTAGTTTATGAGCTGCAGAACATCTTGAGAAGAGTAAGATAATAAAATCTGCGCTAACGTTTTTCCCCACACGCCCTGAAAGGGCAGAAGCTCCTAGCCCAGGGCAATCGCCCTGGGTATAATAGCAGTCAACAAAGCGCCCTGAAAGGGCAAAAGCTTTATAAATTGTCAGATATTTGAAAGCTTTTGCCCTTACAGGGCGACAGGTTTGCATCATAATAACCCAGGGCGATTGCCCTGGGCTAGGAGCTTCTGCCCTTTCAGGGCGTGCCGGGTGTGTCTTATGCCACACCCCACCTCATAACCCCTACAATTATTTCTTATTCTTCGGCGCCTTGCTGAATTTATACATCAAATGCACCATGGCATAGCTTGGCAGCGTATTGTTCCATTTCTCGGTCTTGCCCTGTCCGCCCACCTCATACACGGTGCTCGAGAGATTCTGAAGAATATCAAAAGCCTCCGCCTTCAGCGTCAGCTTGCCTTTGCAGAACGAACGGGCCAGCGAGGCATTCCATACCAGATCACTGGTGTTAAACGACTTCTCGCTGTAACCACGCCTGCAATATTCCTTCAGGTCGGTAGAGAGCGAAATGCCTAGAGGCAAGGTGTAAGTCATGTTGCCACCATACTCAAAATCATAGGCATTCAATTTCTCGAAATTGCTGCGGTCGCTCGTACCATGCTTCCACTCCACCTTTCCACCCAAGTTGATGCTCAACTTGTCTTTCTGATACTTGAAGTACAAACTGTTTCCCAACTCGGTTCTGAGCACATAGCAAAGCTGGGTAGAATTATCATCGTAAGCTATATCAAAATCCTTGCGGCGCAAACCGTTAAACCACAGACGATAATCCAGACGGAACAGTCTTGCCTTGTCAAGAGCCACACCATAAGATGTCGTTGTCCAGAAATCCCAGTTGCCGCCACCACTAATATTATCACTCATATAGGTGTAGCCACCCGTCTGCGAATTATAAGTAGTGCGGGTACCCACAAGATTATGATAGAAATTACCCGTAACGAAGAATCCCACATACTGCTGATTCTTGAGTCCGTTGAAACGGATGTTTACATCGTAATGATGATACAGCGAATTCTCCAGGTCCGGATTGTTCACCCTCACCGCCAGCGGATTCGAATTGTCTCTGTATGGCATGATGCTGAAGAAATCAGGCGTCTGGCTCTGCATATAATAATATAAGCGGATAGTCTTCTTATCGTCATTACAATCGTACATGAACGAAGGTCTGAATACCACACGGCTTCTCCTGGCTATCGTGTCGAGAGTCGATGTATGGTAATTAAGTCGCTCCTTTTCTTCAGAAATGCTCAGCGACAGAACCAGGTACGAAGAAGGACCACTTCTTTGGAATACAAGTTCACCACCCGTATTCTTTTTCAGCGTTTGATAGCTTCTACTCACATCCTCGTCTATCACCCCCGAAAGCTGCTCCATGTTAGAAGGCAGCGTGGCGAACATCAGTTCCGGATTGGCTATCCAGTCGCCGCCAAGCTCATCCAGGCGGTATTTCAAGCCCTTCACCGATTGATAGGTCTGCGCAAATTTGGGTCCTATAAACATTGCCCATTTAGAATATGGAATTGCTATTTCATAATCCAAGCTGGCATTCATATCATAGCTGTTCTGTCTGCTGTCGTTGTAATAGTTACGCAAATCCTTCTCGCCAGTCTTGAAATACTCATTGCGGTTCAGGCTGAAAGACTCGTTTGGCTTGGAGCTGGTATACTTTCCAGACATGCCCAGAGTTATTCTGTCACCCCATGGCAACTTATACCACGCCAGAGCTTGCTGACTACCTGTGAATGCATGTACTTTTGAGCGTGACTGATAGAGCGACCGGTTGGTGATGATGTCGTGCAGGCTGCCACTAACATTCTGTGCAAAGGTAGAATCGATGGTCTGCCTGATATCACCCCATCTTTCAGGGTTGGCAGAATAGGTAGCACTACGGTTTGTCGATGAAGTCTTTCTGTCGGAGTAGTCGATACGGGTATCCAACCATACTCCCAACTTTCCATCCACCTGGAAGTTATTGTAGAGGTTGAAACTATGGTTGTCGCTGCGCGAATCACTGATACTTCTACCGAAGATATTGCCTGTAGAGGCAAAATTCTCCTGCGAACTGTGGGTCAAGTCATGCGTATTGTCCCAAGCAAACGTTACGTTTCCATGCTCTCTTATCATCTGACTCTTCGATGAAGCATTAAAGTCAACTCCCACTTGGCGGGTAGTCTTCTGTCCCTGCGGACTGTTGGAAGGCGACCAGTCGCCCTGACTTCCCGGTCTTCGTGTTTCGTTCGTGTTATTCAGGTTTCCAAATACCGAGATTCGTGAATTGTCAGTGTAGTAGAGTCCGAAGAGACGAGCCAGATAGCGGTCTTCGCTACCCCCGGCAGCCTCCATGTTGGCGATGTATCCACGGGAGTACTCACGCTTCAAGGCCACATCCATCACATAGTCTTTCTTCTCCATCTCCTTCCCCATGAGTCGGCTTTTTTCAGAAGAACGGTCATACACCTTCAGTTCCTTCACGGTATAGTAAGGAAGATTGTCGAGCATCACCTGATTCTTCCCCTTGAAGAAGTCTTTTCCGTTAAGGAGCAGATAATCTATCTTCTTGCCGTTTACGTAAATATCGCCGTTACTCTTCATTTCAGCTCCCGGCATCTGTCTTATAAGAGCGTCGAGCATGGAACCCTCAGGCACATTGAATGCGCTGGCGTTAAAGACGAGCGTGTCGCCACGGTAAGCCAGCTTCACCTTGGTGCCAGTCACCACCACGTCATCGAGGGCAACATCATGATTGAATTTCTTCTTGAGCAGAAGCGAAGGGAATGAGAAACTTTTATTGCGTGCGATGTATTTGATGGTATGATTGATACACTTCGATTCATAGCCTTCACACTCTGCCTTGACGATATAAGAAGCAGGACGTGCTGGCACATGAGTAAGATAAAAGAGGCGTTTACCCCATCCTCTTGTAGTCATGGTATCTATCACGTTGCTGTCCTTGTCCATCACCGTGACAAAGGCCTTCAGATAGGCCTGGGTAAACGAATCTTTCACGTCACCATAGACTTCTACTTTATGTTCTTTCTTTTTCTTGTCTTGCTGTTGCTGCAGATTGTGCAGGTTGCCACGAGCATAGGTCGGCAATACAGCCATCAGAAACAAGATAATCAAGTTAATAGATTTCATATTTATTAGTTAGTTATTAATTACTATATTCTTTTCTTCCACAGTATTGCTCCCATCAGACATTATCCCCGCTAGGCATCCTAACGGGAGCAAGCGCCTAGCGGGAGCAAACTATTAAGATCAGCTCAGTTTTTCAATGATATCCAAAGGTAGCTGAGTAGCCTCGGCTACTTGTTCGGCAGAAAGCCCCATAGCCAGCAAACGCTGAGCTGTTTCGGTGTTAGCTTCAATTCTTCCTTCTTTTCTTCCTTCTTTCTTACCTATTTCAATGCCCTCGGCAAGACCTTCTTCCTTGCCCTGATTTTTCGCTGTATCAATAGAGTTCTTGATATCACGATAAGCCTTCTTACTTGCTTCATACTCCCTTACCTCCTGAGGCGTGAACTTGGCAATCTCGGCCTCCTCGAAAAGACGGTCGAAAACCTTATCGCATAACTCCTTTGGACGCTGGGTAAGCTTATAGAGGTTCTTCAGCGCATAAAGCCATTTATCGTAGAGCGTTTCAAGCTCTTCCAAAGTCTTATTGAACTTGGCTATCTCTACATAGATAAACTCAAGCTTATCATAGAACACCTTGTGCGTTGCGGTATCACACAACTGCACATGGTGGCGAATCTTCTCCTTGTCGAAGGCATCCTCGTTCATATTGAAGTTGAGCAGGGCAACAGTATAAACATAATTGAGTTTGAAATTCCAGTCATTCCCCTTAGGTGCCTGCTCACGAATCGGGAAAGTAGAATAGAAGAGAGAGCGGTCCTTGAAATACGTCTGGTAGGCGTTTTGCATTTCAACGATGAACTTCTCGCCGTTTTCCCCTTCACAATACACGTCGAAGATGGCTTTGCGGTCGGTATAGACATCCCCCACATGCTCTGGATTCAGATACGAAACATCCTTCACAACCTGTCTGCCATTAAACAAGCTGTTGAGGAAGCAAATCAGCAAATCCTTGTTCATTGCCGTTCCAAAAATGCGCTTGAAGCCGAAATCAGTCAACAAGCTGATGTATCTTTCTTCTACCTGTTTCATACGATATTCATTTAAATTATATGCAAAGAAAAACCGAACAAATCTTCTGCCTGTACATAGAGTGAGTCTTTTTTTGGTAGTTGTTCTTTGCTGCAAATATACGAATAAATAGCGAAAGTGCACTGAGTTCAGTGCACTTTTTAACGAAAATTGCACTCTACCCAGTGTACATTTCTTAAATCACAGTAAGATTTTCAATAAACACGCAGATTACTGCTACAGCTTCTTCAGCTGATTTCTACCGGAAAGAAGAAAAAATCTATATTAAATAAGGTATCTATATTAAAATAAGGAGGAAAGAATCTATATTAAATAAGGATAGGGGGCGAAAAAGCAAATTTTATATGTTTTTTCGCCCCTTTAATGATTATTAACTTTTTTTTCAGACAACTTACTAAAAAATATCGTAAATTTGCAACCGGTTATTAAATATAATAAGCCTAAACAATAAGAATCATTAATTGAATCAATATATAAACTTAGTCAGACAATTAAATAATTAAGAATCTGATTATCTTATAATACTACATAATATAACAATTAAAACCAAACAATTATGAGCAAAAAAAGTCAGTTTGGCATGACCCTATTACTATCTACGATCTTAGTAGGTGGCGCCAATGCGAGTACTGTTTCTACCTCAAACACATTGGGTGCAGCAATGATTGCACAGCAAGGTGCTGTTTGTAAGGGTGTGGTAAAGGATGCTACCGGTGAACCTATTATTGGTGCTTCTGTATCAGTGAAAGGTACCAAGAATGCTACCGTTACCGATTTGGACGGTAATTTTACACTCTCTGGTGTAACCAAGGGTACTACAATCGTTATCTCTTATATTGGTTACGTGAACAGTGAAATCAAGTGGAATGGCACAAGTCTCAATGTAACTCTCGCTGAAGATACACAAGGCCTGGAAGAAGTAGTTGTTGTGGGTTACGGTACACAGAAGAAGGTAAACCTCTCTGGTGCTGTTGCCAACGTGGATGGTAAGGTATTGGAAAACCGTCCTATCACCAACATCGGTCAGGGTCTTCAGGGTGTAGTTCCTAACTTGAACGTATCTATGAACAGTGGTGGTGCTCCTGGTGCCAGCTCTAGCTACAATATCCGTGGTAACACGTCTTTGAACGGCGGTAGCCCATTGGTATTGGTTGACAACGTTCAGATGGATGCCAACCTCGTGAATCCAGAAGACGTTGAGTCTATCTCTGTATTGAAGGATGCTTCTTCTGCAGCCATCTATGGTGCACGTGCAGCATACGGTGTAATCCTCATTACTACCAAGAAGGGTCGCAAGAGCGACAAGCCAACCATCTCTTTCAACGCTACAGGCTACTGGCAGAGCCCTGCCAAGTCATACCACAACGTTAATTCCATGCAGTACCTCAAGATGATGGATGAGGCTAACAAGAATGACGGTGGTTCTGGCCGATACTTCAAGGATCAGGTTTATAAATATACAGAGGAATACTTCAACGGAACCCGTAAGGATCCTGTATTCTTCGACGAGGCATACGACAAGGCTAAGTATGGCTATTGCGGCAATACCGACTGGTGGAATGAGCTTTACAAGACTTCATTCTCTCAGATCTACAATGCCAGCATCAGCGGCGGTAACGACCGTACTACCTACTATGCATCTCTGGGTATGAACGACCAGAAGGGTATCTTGACCGCTGGTGACGATAAGTACAAGAAGTACAACGCTAACGTAAACATCTCTTCCAACATTACCAAGTGGTTGAATGTAAGCGCTAAGATTACTCATACCTATACATCAGAGCTTCACCCTACCGGTGGTACTACAGCTATGAACCCTACAGCTTACTCAGGTTTGAGCGCATACTCAGGTATGATGAAGAACGACTTGAGCCCATTGATGCCAGTAAAGCATCCTGATGGACACTATGCAGGTCAGGGTAGCTACACCAACCCTATCGCTATCATGGAGCAGGGTGGTAACGCCAAGTATCGCCAGAACGACTTGTGGATGACTGGTGCCGTACGCATCACTCCTATCAAGGGTCTCGTGATCAATGCTGACTATACATGGAACTTCTACGGCAGAAACGCTAACGAGCACGTACGTAACTTCTACGACTATACAGCCGTTCCAGGTACAGAGAACTACTATCCTTGGACTAACCCAAGCAGTATCACCGTATCTAACTACGATGACTACTATCAGGCATTCAACGTATTTGCTGAGTACTCACTGTCTTTGGCAGAGAAGCATAACTTCAAGGTGCTTGTAGGTTACAACCAGGAGAAGAAGCACAACAAGTATCACTGGGTAGGTCGCAAGAACCTCATCGACAACGATACTCCACAGATCAACCTCGCATACGGTGATACTTCTACCAGCGGTAGCGAGAGCATGTGGGCTACCAACGGTCTCTTCTTCCGTTTCAACTACGACTTCATGGGCAAATACCTCTTCGAGTTCAACGGCCGTGAGGATGGTTCTTCTAAGTTCGCTAAGGGTAACCGCTATGCGTTCTTCCCTTCAGGCTCAGTAGCTTGGCGTGTATCAGAGGAGAAGTTCTTCGAGCCATTGCGCAGCTGGTGGGACAACCTGAAGATCCGTGCATCTTACGGTTCTCTGGGTAACCAGAACGTATCTGGTAACTTCCCTTACCTGGCTACCTATGGTGTAAGCACCAAGGCTGGCGTATTGCTCGGCGGCACACGCCCTGTAGCTGTTTACGCTCCTGGCCTGGTTAGTAGCTCATTTACATGGGAGACCGTGAACCAGCTCGACCTCGGTATCGATGGTACATGGCTCAACAACCGACTGAGTGCATCTTTCGACTGGTATCGCCGTGACACCAAGGATATGTTGACCAAGGGTGCAACTCTTCCTTCAGTACTCGGTACTAGCGTGCCAAGAAGCAACGCTGCCAACATGAAGACTACTGGTTGGGAAGTTTCTGTAGAGTGGAGCGATCGCTTGAGCTGCGGTTTGGGCTATCACATCAAGGGTGTATTGTCTGACTATCAGTCTGAAATCACCAAGTACTCTAATGATGCAAAACTCCTCGGCGACCACTACGTAGGTGAGAAGATTGGCGAAATCTGGGGTTTGGTATCTAACGGACTCTTCCAGAGCGACGAGGAAGCAGCCAAGTGGGATCAGAAGGCTATCAACGGCGGCCACTGGAGTGCAGGTGACGTGAAGTTTGAAGATCTCGATGGTGACAAGAAGGTAACCTGGGGTGAAGGTACAGTAGATAAGCCAGGCGACCGCAAGATTCTCGGTAACTCAACTCCTCGCTATGCATACGGTATCACAGCAGGCGCAGACTACAAGGGCTTCGACTTCGAGATGTTCTGGCAGGGTATCGGCAAGCGCGACTACTTCGGTGGTTGGGGTGGTCCAGCATTCTGGGGCTTCACTAATGAGTGGTGTACTCCACAGACCACAGCTCTCGACTACTGGACAGAGGACAACCGTGATGCTTATTTCCCAAAACTCCATCACTACAGTGTAAATGGTGCTAACCACAACACCTCTTCACGCTATATGCTGAACGCAGCATACTTGCGTTTGAAGAACGTTACATTGGGTTATACTGTTCCATCCAGCTTGTTGAAGAAGGTAGGTATTGCTCGCCTGAGAGTGTTTGTACAGGGTGAAAACCTCCTGACATTGACTCCTATGAAGGTGAAGTTTGCTGATCCTGAAACACTTGGTAACATGACTTACCCTATCAACAAGAAGATCTCTGTTGGTATGAACTTAACATTATAATGTTCGAGAGTAAGGAAAGTGTGTATTATTAATACTTAAATAGACTGACAATGAAAATTAAAAATATATTCATTTTGAGTATGATGGCTGGTATGACACTCGCATCTTGCGACTATACCGACTTGAGCCCACAGGACTCATTTACAGATAAATCATACTGGAAGAGTGCCAACGACCTCAAGATGTACGCCAATGGTATCTACAGCAACATGCTGGCAGGTCCTTCTTCTACTCTTGATGGCGAGAGTGATAACTTTGTAACCAATAGCCCAAGTGGTTATCTGTTCAACAACTACACCGTTCCAACATCAGGCGGTGGCTGGGGCTGGGGCAACGTGCGTAGCTGCAACTACTTCCTGAAGCGTTATCAGACAGCTAATGGTTCTGAGGCTGACATCAACAAGTATGTAGCTGAAATCCGTTTCTTCAGAGCACAGGATTACTATAGCAAGATCCGTAATTTCGGTGATGTGCCTTGGTATGAGTCTGACCTCCAGACAGGTGATCAGGAAGAGCTCTTCAAGGGTCGTGATCCTCGCAACTTCGTTTTGAAGAAGGTGATTGAGGACTTGGAGTTCGCTATCCAGTGGCTCCCAGAGAAGACTATGGCTGAAAAGGGCCGTCTGCACAAGGATGCAGCCCGCACCCAGTTGGCTCGCGTTTGCCTCTACTACGGTACTTACATGAAGTATCACCACGAGGCTGGTTCTGAGGGCTTGACAGCTGAAGGCTTGCTTACAAAGGCTAAGCAGTTGACTGATGAAATCATCAACAGCGGCAAGTATGCCATCGTAAAGGGTACTGACGCTGGTGCCGGCACCAAGTCATACGAGGGTTATCCACTGAGCTATGCTAACCAGTTTGTTCAGGAAGACCTTTCTGACAACAAGGAGGCTATCATGGTCCGTTTCTATGAGACAGGTGTACTTACCCATGAAACTGGCCGTCAGGCTGGTGGCAATGGTATGGGATTGAGCAAGGACTTCATTGAGTCATTCCTGATGAAGGACGGAACCCCTATCTACAACGAGGGCTCTGGCTACCAGGGTGATGAAGAGTTGGAGACAGAGATCGCTAACCGTGACCCACGTCTCTATCAGCTCATCGACAACGAACACAAGCCATTCTGGCTGCGCAACAACAAGCAGGTGCAGAATAAGATGCCAGACTGCTCTGTTTCCGGTGGTGTAACAGGTTATCCATGTACCAAGTTCCACTCTGCTGACGAAACTCAGTGGCAGGCTCGCAACACCTCTTACGACTGGTTCATCTACCGTTATGCAGAGGTATTGCTCATCAACGCCGAGGCTAATGCCGAGTTGGGTACATGTACCCAGGATGTTCTTGACAAGACCATCAACCAGCTTCGCGACCGTGTAGGCATGGCTCACCTCACCGTGAACCCTGTTGCCGACCAGAAGCCTATCAACTATGGTTATGAGCTTTCTAACCTGCTCTACGAGATTCGTCGTGAGCGCCGTATTGAGTTGGTTGGCGAAGGTTTCCGTATGGACGACTTGAAGCGCTGGAATGCGATGAAGTTGTTGGAGAATCCGCTTACTACTCTGGGTATCCGTGTTACCGACAAGGTGAAGGAGCAGTATAACGAAATCTACGCTTTCGATAGCAGCAACACTAGAGTATATAACGGCAAGACATATCTCCGCATCTACGCAGAGAGCTATGACGATGCTGCAGGTCGCAAGTGGTCAGACAACGATCGTCGTTGGTTGTATCCATTGCCAATCGACCAGTTGGCTTTGAACAAGAACCTGACCCAGAACCCAGGATGGACAGAATAACTATTTATCACAATAATGAGTTTTAGAATAGGCTTATAGTAAGATTAGGTTTATAAGATTAAGTTTTTAAATTTGGTTCATTTATTGACTTACACTATTCTATAAATGAAAACTGATCGTATGCCCTTTTGCTGTGAAGCAAGAGGGCATATATTTTTTAAAAGCATACTTTTACCGAGCATATCATAAGCACAGATAATTGTACTTTATTATAATAATTGGGATATGCAGGGATGAACTAAGAAATAGTGGGCAAGCGATACTTTAGCCAAATCGGACAAAAAAACACCGATTTGGCTAAAGTATCGATTGTTCTTTGCTGAACGTGGTGAACTGAAACGAGAGTATAGTAGGTTGTATTCTTAAGGAGGAAGAGCTTCGTATACGAACTCGTATGGCTGATTTCGTAGAAGAGACGGGAGTAATATTAACCTATTCAGCCATAATATCTTGTGGCAGAAAAACTTTGATTTCGTTATTCATATAAGTAGGCGTCTCTTTCATAAATAAAACGAGATGAACCTGCTGACCATTTTTGATAAAAGGCAGATATTTAGCCTTTTGCTCAAGTGTTTCCATCAAACGGTCGGCACTATCATTATGCGTCCATTTACATTCTCCTATTAAAAGATGCTTTTTATCTATAGATTCTGCTATAACATCAAGTTCCACCATTTTTCCTTCTTTATGTTCTGGAGGAAATATCTTACCCCACCAACGGGAAGCCATATTGTAGGCTACTCCATCTATGATATTGCCACTTACATATTCGCGACATAATAACTCCCAGCATTGACCTGTAAACTGAGGCATCTGTGCATTAACCACTTGCATAACTGTATCCACCTTACCCAATTCCAAAATAGAACGGTAAGGAACAATAAACTGATAATGAAACCTCAAGAGAGAATCGTTGATATGATAAAGTCCCTTCTTGCTCTTCTTGGGATTTTCACCAAATGGAACTTCTCTGTTGATGTAACCAAAATCCCTTAACTTAGCTAAAGGTTCTGACAGAGAATTGGCTTCTTTTCCTGTCCTAGCTGCTATTTCAGAAAGTTTGTTAACTCCATTGCCGATAATAGTAAGTAGAGTGGAAGCCTGTACGGTATCTCGCATATCATCACGAAGTAAGCGCTGAGGTTCTTCTATCAGTGGTCCTTGCGAATCAAGTAAAACCTTACGAATGGCCGTTTCCATATCAGGATAATCACGACGCAATTCCCAATAACGAGGTACGCCACCCCAAACAGCGAACTCTTCAACAGCCTGTACTGCATCACATTCCATAGCTTCTCCAATATATCTAGCAGGAATCGGACGCATCTTAATGATTTCATTTGCTAAGCCATAAAGCGGTGACTGTCGATTGAGTACATATCCATGCATTAACTGCTGAGATGAACCACAAAGAATAAGATCAAACTTCAGCTTCTTCTCGTTTAAGAGTTTCTGAATGACAGAAGGAAGAACATCACAGCTTTTCACTAAATAAGGAAACTCATCTATGCATACTATAATCCTCTCAGAAAGCTGATTATTCATACTGCGAAAAAGCGATTCCCAGTCGGGATAGACCACTTTATCAAATCCATCAATAACCATAGCCACTGATTTGGAAAATGCTGCACGCTGTACAGCCTCTACTGAGGTATCACTCAAAAAATAAACTGCCTGTTTCCGGGCATTTACAATATGCTTGATAAGCGTAGATTTTCCTATTCTACGACGACCATATATCACAATAAACTGTGTATCATCACGATGTAGAGCATCGGTGATTCGGTCTGTCTCTGCTTTTCTATCTATTAATGTATTAAACTCCATAATGCTAACTGTTTTAAATTATCGTTCACAAAGATAATCTTTCTCAACGATAATCGCAAATATTTGAGCGACAAACAGTTATTTATTATTCTTATTTAACTCTTTTTACATACTTACTAAACTTTTGCAAGCAAAATCCAATCGTCAAAAACCAAAGAACAACGGCGTATTGATTTTACTTGCACTCTACTACTCTGCAAAAAAGAAGATGCAATACTAGCATGCCCAGGCATTAAAATCATAAAAAACTTGCATTTTATTTTGTAATGTGCTAAAATAAATGTAATTTTGCACCTTGAATGGGGTTTTACCTTATTATATTTAAGAAAAGAAACAAAATAATTAGATAAAGACAATGGAATACAACTTCAGAGAAATCGAGAAGAAATGGCACCAGAAATGGGTCGAGAACAAGACCTACAAGGTGACAGAGGATGAAAACAAGAAGAAATTCTATGTGCTCAACATGTTCCCTTATCCATCAGGAGCTGGTTTGCACGTAGGTCACCCACTTGGTTATATCGCTAGCGATATCTATGCACGCTACAAGCGTTTGAACGGATTCAACGTACTGAACCCTATGGGTTACGATGCTTACGGTTTGCCTGCTGAGCAGTATGCTATCCAGACAGGTCAGCACCCAGAGGTTACTACCGTAGCCAACATCAACCGCTACCGCGAGCAGCTCGACAAGATTGGCTTCTGCTTCGATTGGGACCGTGAGGTTCGTACCTGCGACCCTAAGTATTACCATTGGACTCAGTGGGCTTTCCAGAAGATGTTCAACTCATTCTTCTGCAACGGCTGCCAGAAGGCTCAGCCTATCGAAAAGCTCATCAAGCGCTTCGAGGAAAAGGGTTCTGCTGACTTGAACGTGGCTCAGAACGAGCAGATTGACTTCACAGCCGAGGAGTGGAACAGCTTCGACGACGTGAAGAAGCAGCAGATCCTGATGAACTACCGCATCGCTTACCTCGGTGAAACAATGGTTAACTGGTGCCCAGGCTTGGGTACTGTACTTGCCAACGACGAGGTAGTAAACGGCGTAAGTGAGCGTGGCGGTTATCCTGTCATCCAGAAGAAGATGCAGCAGTGGTGTTTGAGAACATCTGCTTACTCTCAGCGTCTGCTCGACGGTTTGGAGACCATCCAGTGGAGCGACAGTATCAAGGAAACCCAGAAGAACTGGATTGGCCGTTCTGAGGGTACAGAGGTAGTATTCTCTGTAAAGGACAGCGACGTGAAGTTCACCATCTTCACCACCCGTGCCGATACTATGTTTGGTGTAACCTTCATGGTTCTGGCTCCAGAGAGCGAGTATGTTCAGCAGGTAACTACTGCCGAGCAGAAGGAAGAGGTAGAGAAGTATCTGGACTACGTGAAGAAGCGCACCGAGTTGGACCGTATGGCTAACCACAGCGTAACCGGTGTATTCTCAGGAAGCTACGCCATCAATCCATTCACCGGCGAGGCAATCCCTGTATGGATTTCAGAATATGTATTGGCAGGATATGGTACAGGTGCCATCATGGCTGTGCCAGCTCACGATAGCCGTGACTACGCCTTTGCCAAGCACTTCAACCTGCCTATCATTCCTCTTATCGAGGGTGCTGATGTTTCAGAGGAGAGCTTCGATGCCAAGGAAGGTATCGTAACCAACTCACCTGTAGCAGGCAAGAGCAGCATGGATGGCTTCTCTCTGAACGGACTCACCGTGAAGGAGGCTATCGCAGCTACCAAGAAGTTTGTTACCGAGAAGGGCATCGGCCGAGTAAAGGTAAACTATCGTCTCCGCGACGCCATCTTCTCCCGTCAGCGCTACTGGGGTGAGCCATTCCCTGTATATTACAAGGACGGAATGCCACAGATGGTTCCAGAGGAGTGCCTGCCACTCGAATTGCCAGAGATTGAGACCTACAAGCCAACAGAAACTGGCGAGCCACCATTGGGCAGAGCCAAGAAGTGGGCTTGGGATACTGAGAAGAAAGAGGTGGTTGACAAGAGCCTCGTAGATAACAAGACTGTATTCCCACTGGAGCTCAACACCATGCCAGGTTTCGCAGGTTCTTCTGCTTACTACCTGCGCTACATGGATCCACACAACGACGAGGCACTCGTAGGCAAGGAGGCTGATGAGTACTGGCAGAATGTGGACCTCTACGTAGGTGGTTGCGAACATGCTACCGGTCACCTGATTTACTCCCGTTTCTGGAACAAGTTCCTCTTCGACCTCGGCGTAAGCTGCAAGGAAGAGCCATTCCAGAAGCTGGTGAACCAGGGTATGATTCAGGGCCGCTCTAACTTCGTTTACCGCATCAACAGCGATGACCACGACAAGGCTCCTGTATTCGTAAGCTTGAACCTGAAGAAGGATTACGACGTAACTCCTATCCACGTAGATGTAAACATCGTAAGCAACGATGTATTGGATATCGAGGCATTCAAGGCTTGGCGCCCTGAGTATCAGAACGCTGAGTTCATCCTGGAAGATGGCAAGTACATCTGCGGATGGGCTATCGAGAAGATGTCTAAGAGTATGTTCAACGTGGTGAATCCAGATATGATTGTCGAGAAGTATGGTGCTGATACCCTGCGTCTCTACGAAATGTTCCTGGGTCCTGTAGAGGCCAGCAAGCCTTGGGATACCAACGGTATCGACGGTTGCCACCGCTTCCTGAAGAAGTTCTGGGGTCTGTTCTACGAGAACCGCACCGACAACTTCCTTCCATCAGCCGACGAGGCAGCCAAGCCAGAGAGCCTGAAGAGCGTTCACAAGCTCATCAAGAAGGTAAGCGAGGATATCGAGAAGTTCTCTTACAACACTTCTATCTCAGCCTTCATGATTGCCGTGAACGAACTCGGTCAGCAGAAGTGCCACAACAAGGAACTGCTCACAGACCTCGTCATCCTCATCGCTCCATTCGCTCCACACATCGCAGAAGAGTTGTGGGCAGCACTTGGCGGGCAGGGCAGCGTTTGCGATGCAGCATGGCCTAAGTATGATGAGCAGTATCTGAAGGAGAACGACATGCAGCTCACCATTTCCTTCAACGGTAAAGCTCGTTTCCAGATGACTTTCCCTGTGGATACTCCTAACGAGGAAATCCAGAAGCAGGTATTGGCAGACGAGAAGAGCCAGAAGTACTTGGAAGGATTCAACGTGTTGAAGGTGATCATCGTACCAAAGAAGATCGTCAACGTGGTGTTGAAAAAGTAATTTATTGATAATATCCAGAAGGTCGTCTCATCTAAAAATGGGCGACCTTCTGCGCTTTAAAAATACGAGGAAAATATTATGCAAATAGCAATCAGTCAAAAAGTTAAGAATGAAATCAAGGACTATTTCTACATTACACTGGGTCTGTTGATTTATACATTTGGATGGACTATCTTCCTGCTTCCATACCAAATCGTAACGGGTGGCGTAACGGGTATTGCAGCCGTAATCTTCTATGGTACGGGAATACCTATCTATTTGTCGTATTTTCTCATCAATGCCGCCCTGCTGCTTGCCGCGCTGAAGATTCTGGGATTCAAGTTCATGGTGAAGACCATCTATGCCATCATCATGCTCTCCGTGTTCCTGGCGCTGGCGCAAGACTGGATGATAGGTGAAGACGGCAAGATGGTACAGGTATTGGGAGAGGGACAGGACTTCATGTCGCTCATCATCGGCTGTCTGTTTACAGGCTTGTCGCTCGCCATCGTCTTCCTGCACAATGGAAGTACGGGAGGAACGGATATCATCGCCGCCATCGTGAACAAATACCATAACATCTCGCTGGGACGTGTGCTCATCTTCGTGGACCTCGTCATCGTGGGCAGTTCCTTCTTCGTCTTCAATGCGAAACCGGAATTCACGGCGATAGATGCCATCAGAAAGGTGGTATTCGGTCTCTGTACCATGGTGATTGAGAACCTGGTGCTCGACTATGTGATGAATGCCAAGCGAGAGAGTGTACAGTTCATGATATTCAGCAAGAAGTATCAGGAGATAGCCAACGCCATCGGTACGCAGATGGACCATGGTGTAACGATTCTGGATGGCCACGGCTGGTACACCGGCGACGAGATGAAGGTGCTCTGTATTCTTGCCAAGAAGAACGAGAGCGTCACCATCTTCCGTATCGTCAAGATCATCGACCCGAATGCCTTCGTGAGCCAGAGTGCCGTCATCGGTGTGTATGGCGAGGGGTTTGATGAAATGAAAGTGAAAATCAAGGAGAAAGATATTAAGAAAATCAAATAGTGATTATGAAGATAGTATTTGCAACAAATAACCAGCATAAGCTCCAGGAAATCCGCGACATCCTGGGCAGCGATTACGAGGTGGTTTCGCTGAAGGAGATAGGATGCGATGTGGATATTCCTGAAACAGGAAATACGCTGGAGGAGAATGCCTTGCAGAAGGCGCAGTATGTTTACGACCATTATCACCTGAGCTGCTTTGCCGATGATACCGGTCTGGAAGTGGAGGCGCTGGATGGTGCGCCGGGTGTTCACAGCGCCCGCTATGCTGAAGGTACCGACCACGACAGCGAGGCAAACATGGCTAAACTGCTCAGAGAACTGGATGGAAAGGAGAACAGAAAGGCCCGCTTCCGCACAGTGATCTGCTACATCGAGAAGAAGGATGTCTGCCCTTGCGGCTGCACCAGCATCAAGAAAATCCATCAGTTTGACGGCATCGTAAACGGTTCTATCGCTACCGAAAAGCACGGCACCGAAGGTTTCGGCTACGACCCAATCTTCGTTCCGGAAGGCTACGACCAGAGCTTCGCCCAGCTGGGTGAGGAAATCAAGAACGGCATCAGCCATAGAGCCAGAGCCGTGGCTAAACTGGCTGAATACTTAAAGAACAAAAATGATTAATACCCTTTCGATATTAATCCCTACATATAATAATGTATGCGTTGAGCTTGTAAAATCCCTGCAAGCTCAAGCATCGTTATTGTATTCATCTTCTGGTTCTCTCTCTTCATCCTCTCATTTCGAATATGAAATATTAGTCGCCGATGATGGTTCTACAGATGAAAGAACCGTAGAAGGCAACCGTATCATCAACACCCTCCCCCATTGCCGCTACATCGAGAGAAAAGAGAACGTGGGCAGGGCTGCCATCCGCAACTTCCTGGCAAGGGAGGCGAAATATACCTGGCTGCTTTTTATCGACAGCAACATGAACGTAATCAGCCATCAGTATCTTGCCAATTATCTAAAAGAAAAAGAAAGCGATGTGGTCTATGGAGGATATCAGATAAAACGAGATGCTGAAACCAGAGAACGACTGAAATATAACCTACGATACATTTTCGAATCAGCCGGCACGCAGAATGGAAATCATCTCCAGCGACAGGCTAACCCCTATGCAGACTTTCACACCTCCAACTTTATCGTGAAGCGAAGCATCCTGCTGAAACACCCATTCGATGAACGGTTTTCCCACTATGGATATGAAGATGTGCTTTGGGGCAAGAATCTAAAAGACAATCACATACCGATTCTTCACGTGGATAATCCACTGGGTTATGAACACTTTATAGGCAACATGTCGTTTCTCTATAAAACAGAGGAAAGCCTGCGCACCCTCTATCAGTTCAGAAATGAACTGCAGGGCTATTCCAAAATCATCGACAATGCCCACAAGCTGAAAAGATGGCATCTCTATCCACCTTGCCAGTATCTCTTTCCGCTGCTGAGTCTGCCAATAAAAGCCAGGCTCACAGGCAATAAACCCAGTATTTTTATGTTTAATATATATAAGTTATTATATTATATACATTTAGATATATGAGAAAGAAAATATGGATACTCCTCTCGTTCCTGATTCTTCAGGTTGCCACTTTCCAGAGCAGCGCCGCCATCGGCAACTGGAAAGCCTATATGGCGTACAGCGAAGTGCAGGAAATAGAAGAAGCCGGCAACTGGATATTCGTGCAGGCTTCCAGCAATCTCTATGCTTACAACAGAAACGACCAGAGCATTCAGACCTTCAGCAAGATGGACTTTCTGAACGACTGCGATATCCAGCACATCGCTTACAACAAGACTGCCAAGCGGCTGCTCATCCTTTACAACAATGCCAACATCGACCTGATGAACACCCAGAACTGGAGCGTGCAGAATCTGCCGGATTACTATGCTGCCACCATCACGGGCGACAAGACCATCAACGATATCTATATGTATGGCAAATTCGCCTATCTCTGCTATGGACTGGGCATCATCAAGCTCAATATGGCGGATGGGGAAATCAGCGATACTTATACACTGGGATTCAAGGTGAACTGGTGCGAAATCAGGGATAACCAGATCTATGCCTACAGCCAGGAGGAAGGTACCTATCGCGCAGCCCTCTCTGACAACCTGCTCGACAGAAACCGATGGAGCAAGGTGGGGGCTTACACCGCTCCCCAAAAAGAGGACAAGAGCGAACTGATGAAGCTGGTAAGCAGCCTGCTGCCAGGAGGTCCGAAGTATAATCATTTCTGGTATATGAAGTTTATCCACAACCAGCTCTATACCTGTGGCGGCGCCTTTCTTTCGGGAATTTCTCTTGATACCCGTCCCGGTACCATCCAGATTCTGAACCAGAACAACTGGACCATCTATCAGGATGACATCAGGAATACGACGGGTTATCAGTATCAGGATATCAACTGTGTAGAACCGGATATCCACGATCCGAACCACGTGTTTGCTTCGGGCAGAACCGGACTCTATGAGTTTACGGACGGCAAACTGACACATTATTATAATAAGGACAACAGTATCCTGGAAGCTGCCGTGGATAGAGGAACGGTGCTGGACAACAACTATGTGCTGGTGCATAGTCTGCTATCAGATGAAAGCGGAAAGCTGTGGATTCTCAACAGCCAGGCTACCCACCGCTCCATCATCGAGATGAAAGACAACCAGTTGATAGCCCACGACCAGAAGACCTTGAATCCGAACGGCTACAGTCTTTCGGCGATGACGGGTCTGATGAAGGACAGGCAGGGCAGGCTGTGGTTCGTGAATGACAACCACGAAACTCCAGCCATCGTCTGCTATCAGCCGGAAACAGATGAGGTGAAGATGTTCAGCAAGCCCTTCACAAACCAGGATGGTGCGGAAATCAATCTCTATTACATCAGATGCATCAAGGAAGACCTGGAGCATAATCTGTGGATAGGAACCGACCAGGGACCTTTCTACATCACTCCGCATATCCTGGATGATACGCAGCCAACGCTTACCCAGGTGAAAGTGCCGAGAAACGACGGTACCAATTATGCCGACTATCTGCTGGGCGGTGTGGATATTACCTGCATGGCAGTGGATCAGGCAAACAGAAAATGGTTTGGTACCAGCAACAACGGTATCTATCTGATCAGCGCCGACAATATGGAGCAGATTCACCACTTTACGGCAACCAACAGCAAGCTGCTGTCGGACAACATCGAATCGATTGCCATCAACGATGCCACCGGTGAGGTGTTTATCGGAACCAACAAGGGTCTCTGCTCCTATATGAGCGATGCTACCGCCACCAACGAAGAGATGACTCAAGACAATGTATGGGCTTATCCGAACCCGGTAAAGCCAGACTATACAGGACTCATCACCATCACCGGTCTGTCGCTGGATGCGGATGTGAAGATAGTCAGTACCAGCGGAACCCTGGTGAACCAGGGCAGAAGCAACGGCGGCACCTATACCTGGAACGGCTGCGACCTGAAAGGCAGAAGAGTGGCTAGCGGAATCTATATGGTGGAAACCGCTACCAGCAACGGTGAGAAAGGTACCGTCTGCAAAATAGCCATCATCAGATAAAAGAGACAGCATCTTCTATCAGAAATATCAAGAGAGCAAGCAATGAAACTCAGTATCATCATCCCCGTATATCGTGCCGAAGATACGCTCGAAAGATGCATCGGGAGTATCCAGCAGCAATCATTCACCAGCTACGAGCTGATTCTCGTAGATGATGGATCGCCTGATGCATGCCCTCAGCTCTGCGATGAATATGCCAGGAATGATAGTCGTATCCACGTTATCCACAAGGAAAACGGAGGTTTAAGCGATGCCAGAAATGTGGGGATAAAGAGGGCTAAAGGATTGTATGTCACCTTTATAGACAGTGATGATGCGATAGGGAAAAACTCGCTTCAACATCTGATGGAAGAGCTTTATCAACATCCCGATGTGGATATTCTGGAATATCCCATCATGGAGAGAATCGGTCATTCCCATCGGGAAAAGCTCCTCTCCTTCACTCCGAAAACCTATCAGAATGCCATCGAATACTGGTTGGCGGAAAAGGGCTATCATCATACCTATGCCTGCAACAAGATATTCAGGCGTTCGCTGTTTCAGAACATCGAATTTCCGAAAGGAAAAAGCTTTGAGGATGTGTGGACGATTCCGAAACTGATAGGGCTGACGGAGACTGAGATTAATCCGGATAGAGCGGTGGTTCCTCCCCCACCCTTGAAAATAAGGGTGACGGATGTAGGGAAGTATCTCTATTACTGGAATCCTCACGGCATTACATCGCAGGCAAAATATCCCGATCTGCTTCAGCTGTATCTGGGACAGAGGCAGGCTTTGATGAAGCTGAAAATAGCGGGTAAAGAAAAGATGAAGCTACAAATGGGAGCAACAGAAGAAATTCTGCTGAAATATCTGTCTTCATTAGAAGATTTCCTGACGCAGCATCTCAATGTCCTGCTCGATCTCTACGATTTATCAGGAAGATATGAACCGGATCCTCCCCTTATCCACGCCGTGAAATGGCTGGAAGGAAAAACGGGGATTCATTCATTCAAACTCAAACTATTCAATATTTTAGGTTATCATTCATTATGCAAAATCAATCATCTCATACACAGAATATACAGGCACCCTTAGTAAGTTTCATCATCACCACTTACAATATGCCTACGGAATATCTGGAAGAATGCCTCAAAAGCATCCTCCAGCTCTCACTCAATGCCAAGGAAAGAGAAATCATCCTCGTGGATGATGGAAGCGATATCTGTGCAATCAACGGGCTCACGGAATATCTGCAGGATATCATCTATCTGCGTCAGCCTAACCAGGGAGCCAGCGTGGCTAGAAACTATGGTATGATGATAGCCAAGGGCAGATTCATCCAGTTTGTGGATGGCGACGACTATCTGGTACAGACCGCCTACGAACATTGTCTCGACATCGTAAGATATCATCAGCCAGACATCGTGACTTTCAACTATGTAAAAAACAGGCAGACGGATACTCCTCCTTATGAATTGCCGACTCCGATATCGGGCACAGCCTATATGAGCAATCATAACCTGCATGGTTCTGCCTGCTCCTATATTTTCCGCAGCAGCATCAGAGGCACCCTGCAGTTTACGCCGGGCATCGTATATGGAGAAGATGAAGAGTTTACCCCTCAGCTCTTCCTGCGTGCCGAAAGAATCTTCAAGATGGAGACTGAGGCTTATTACTATCGTGAGAATCCGAACTCCGTAACCCATCAGATGGATCATGAGAAGATTAGCCAGAAAATGGATAACAGTCTGGAGGTAATCCTGAATCTGCAGAAACTGCTGGATAAGATTCCGGTGGCAGAAAGACAGGCGCTGAGTCGCCGCATCGCCCAACTCTCGATGGATTATCTGGTGAACAATATCCGACTGAAACATTCGCTGATAGCCCTGAACCACGCCATCAAGAAGTTGAGAAAGCATGGACTCTATCCACTTCCTGACAAGGAATACACCAAGAAATATACCATGTTCAGAAAGATGATAGGTACCTACGTAGGAAGAATGGCGCTCCTCTTTTTCATCAAGAAATAAATGAAAAGGAGGAAGATTTTATCAGATAAATAAAGATTATATCAGGAAGATGAAGATTCTATTAATGGGAGAATACAGTAACGTACATGCCACACTTGCCGAGGGACTCCGCAAGCTGGGGCATGAGGTTACCGTGCTCTCCAACGGCGACTTCTGGAAGAATTATCCACGAGATATCAACATGGTGAGAAAGCCTGGAAAACTAGGTGGAATCCTATATTTGATAAAGTTATACACAATTGTGCATAAGTTAAGGGGATATGACATAGTCCAGCTCATTAACCCGATGTTTCTGGAGTTGAAGGCTGAGCGTATCTTCCCGATTTACCGGTATTTGAGAAAGCACAACAGGAAGGTGGTGCTGGCTGCATTCGGCATGGATTACTATTGGGTAAGCGTCTGCTGCCAGGATAAACCATTGAGATACAGCGATTTCAATATAGGAGATGATTTACGCACCAATGCCGATGCCCTGAAAGAAAGAAAAGACTGGCTGGAAACCGCCAAGGAAAGACTCAACCGGATGATTGCTGAAGATTGCGACGGCATCATAGCGGGACTTTATGAATACTGGGTATGTTATCAACCGCATTTTCCACAGAAAACCACGTTTATCCCCTATCCTATCCATACTTATACACAATCCTATCAGGATAGGGATAAAAGGGCATCTTCTGTAGATACATCTTCTGTAGATATCTCCCGAAGACCTTCCCAAAAATTGAAGTTATTCATAGGTATCAACAAAACCAGAAGTGAGTATAAGGGTACAGACATCATGCTGAAGGCTGCCCAGGCAATCGCCGAGAAATATCCGGAAAAGGTAGAACTGCGTATCGCCCAAAATGTGCCTTTTGCGGAATATGTAAAGATGATGAACGGCAGCGATGCCATCCTCGACCAGCTCTACAGTTATACTCCATCGATGAATCCGCTGGAGGCAATGGCAAGGGGCATCATCTGCATAGGTGGCGGAGAACCGGAAAACTACGAGATTATCCACGAGGAGCATCTCCGTCCCATCATCAATGTGCAGCCCAACTATGAGAGCGTATATCAAGAGTTGGAGCACCTGGTGCTTCACCCAGAACTGATACCGCAGCTTAAGCAACAGAGCCTCGAATACATCAGCAAGCATCATGAATACATAAAGGTAGCTAAACAATATGAAGAATACTACAAGAGCCTGTTAGCCTAGGCTCTTGTGATAAAAAGACGTCGCCTACAGGATATTGGAACGAAGGATATCATTTAAGGAAGTTTTTGAAAAAAGCCTTGCTATTCCCAATTATTTCCACTATCTTTGCAATCGAATAAGTTGCACTCTATAAAACGAAGAAGATATGGATTACAAGAGATTACCATACGGTGTTGCCGATTATACCTGGATTAAGAGTCAGAACAGATACTGTGCTGACAAGACGATGTTTATACCTAAGATGGAGGAAGCAGGAGACTTTCTCTATCTCATCCGTCCACGTCGTTTTGGCAAGAGTGTCTTCCTCACGATGCTTCAAGCCTACTACGACATCGAGAAGAAAGACTCGTTCCATACCACATTCAAGGATACTTGGATTGAGTCGCACCCGACCGAAGGACTTGGCAAATACCAAGTTTTATACTTTGATTTCTCCAGAGCTGCAGCTGGTCCTAGTACTTTGGAGGAAAACTTCAATCAATATTGTAACAGCGTATTGGATGGTTTCATCAAAAAGTATGCTGCCTATTATGATGAAGATTTCAACATGGAGGAATACCTTGGCTTTTCCGGTGCCTCCTATAAGCTAAATGCACTGAATTCTTATTCCAAGAGCAAGGGTACGCAACTTTACCTCATCATCGACGAGTACGACAATTTCACCAACAACATCCTGAGCGAGGAAGGAGAAGCTGTGTATCACGCCTTGACTCATGCACAAGGTTTCTACCGTGACTTCTTCAAGCTATTCAAGGGAATGTTCCAGCGCATCATGATGATGGGAGTTAGTCCTGTCACCGTGAACGACCTCAACAGTGGCTATAACATCGGCACCAATCTCTCCATGGATCCCATGTTCAATATGATGCTGGGATTCAGCGAGAACGAGGTACGGGAAATGATAGAATACTACAGAGAAGTAGGACTCATCAAGGTTCCGACCGACCAGCTGATTACTGACATGAAGCCTTGGTATGACAACTATTGTTTCGCAAAGGACAGCCTGGTCACAGATCCAAAGATGTTCAATTCGGATATGGTTATCTATTATCTCCGCCATTTCATCCGTTTTGGCAAAGCACCGGATGAGATGGTAGACCCAAACACCATGACTGATTATGCCAAGATGAAGAAGATCATCTTCCTGGACAAGCTGCAAGGCGACCGCAAGAGCGTGCTGAAAGAAATCATCAACCAAGGTTACATCTGGGCAGAACTGAGAGAAAGTTTCCCTGCTGAAGACTTGGTTGACCCAGATCTGTTCCCCAGCCTGCTCTACTATTACGGCATGCTGACCATCATTGGCAAACGTGGCAGAAGAGTAAAGTTGGGAATCCCTAACGAGAATGTACGCCGCCAATATTACGGCTATGTGTTGGATGAATACAACAAGGATACTAAAATCAACAATAATCATCTTGCCGACCGATACGATGTAATGGCTCTAGATGGTAACATCAAGCCAGCCATCGAATACATTGCCGAGGGTTATAAGAACTGCACGAGCATCCACTCCAGCATTCAGGCAGAGCGCAACCTGCAAGGGTTCATCGCCGCTTATCTCAACCATAGTGGTTATTACTACATCATCCAGGAAATGGAGCTGAACGGCGGCTATTGTGACTTGACGATGATTCCTGACCTCACCCGTTTCCCAGAGGTTGCCCATGCCTATCTCCTGGAGTTGAAGTATCTGAAATCAGGTGATACCGATGAAGAAGGCATGAAGGCTTTAGAAGAAGCAAAGGCGCAATTAGACCAATATGCTCAAGACGCAAGATTGCCACAGCTGATGAGCGGCAAGCCTATACACAAGATTGCTATTATATATAAAGGTAACGATCTTTGGAGAGTAGAGGAATGGCGCTGAAGAGGATAAGCCCTAATGATCTTTTATATTCAGCGACGTTGAATCTCCGTTCAGCGACGTTGAATGTGCGTTCAACGTCGCTGAACGGAGATTTTCTTTAATAGTATCAGCATTTACCATAAAGGATATTCCTATTTTCCTTTAATGGTGTTTTTATTTTCCCTTAATAGTATGCCTATTTTCCCTTATGGGATTGAGCCGTCATTAAACTAGTTTTGCCACTATTTAATTCATCAAAATAGAAACGACAAGGCTTATAAAAAGACTATACTCGCAAAAATCCCTCATTGAGGGATTATTTGTATCTTTGCTGCAGTTTTTAATGATATTCATTTAAAAGAGCAAGATAAGTCTTACGCTGACGGCTCAATCTAAAAGATGTTAAACAATAATAATTTAAAGGAGTTTATCTTCTAAGCATCTTTATTTTTTCGTATCTTTGCGAAAAGTTTCGTTACGAAAAAATTCGATTATGGAAAATCCGTTTAAATTTGGCTCATTGGTTGATGCCCCATACTTTACAGACAGAGTGAAAGAACTGGACTACATCGTACAGTTTCTCAAGAGCGAGAACCACCTTGTTCTTATGTCACCACGACGTTTTGGCAAATCAAGTCTCGTAAAAAAGGCTGTTGTCCAAACCCAACGACCATACCTATGGCTCAATATGCAAGCCGTGCTCAGCAAAGAAGATTTTGCGGCAAAGCTTCTGAAGGAACTGCTCAATCAATTCAAACTGGAAAAGATGAAGCACTATCTTCGTAACTTCCGCATCATTCCTTCTATCAACATGAACCCGATGACAGACGAGCTATCGGTATCATTCCAACCATCAACCGACAATGGAACAACTGCAATAGAAGATGTTTTAAATACAATTCAGAAGGTTTCTACACCTCAAAACAAACTGATTGTTGTCTTTGACGAGTTTCAAAGCATCCTGGAAATCGATAAAAACATGGATAAGCAGCTCCGTTCCATCATGCAGGAACAGACAGGCATCAATTACATCTTTCTGGGTAGCCAGGAATCGATGATGACAGATATCTTTGAACGGGTGAAGTCTCCGTTCTATCATTTTGGAATGCTGATGAGACTCAACAAGATTCCATACGAAGATTTCAAATCATATATTGCAGACAGATTGAAAGATGTATCAGAGCAGCCTACTCAAATTGCAGACGAGATACTGGCCTTTACAAGTTGCCATCCATACTACACGCAACAGCTTTCATTCGCAGTTTGGAATAACCTGGTAGCTGGCAAAAACGAGGATGTACTCCAACTCGCCGTAGAAGATATCATAACGACCCATGATTTAGACTACGAACGTTTATGGCTGAATTTCAATAAGACAGACAAATATGTAATGGTCAGTATCTGCGAGGGCAACAATCCTGCACAAGACAGGAACCAACCTACCAGCACGATGACCAGTGCCCTATTGCGTTTAAGCAAGAAAGGCTACATCATCCGAAGTGACAGATATGAAATAGAAGACCCATTCTTCAGGAAATGGATACTCAAGAATATGATTGGGTAAGATTATATACTGAGAAATCGCCAGCGAAGCTTTACTACTGCTTCGCTGGCGATTTTATTCCATATCAAACGCATTTTAGTATCCCAGTTCCAACTGATTCTTTACAAGGTTATAATATGCCCCTCGCTTGGCGGTCAAAGATTCATGGTTGCCAACCTCAACCACCTTTCCCTGGTCAAGGACTACGATTTGGTCGGCATTCTTCACCGTGCTCAGGCGATGAGCAACAATCACAACCGTCTTGCCTTGATAGAACTTATCCAGATTCTCCACGATATTACGCTCATTGTTGGCATCTAGCGAGTTGGTTGCCTCGTCAAGGAAGATATAGTCAGGATTCTTATAAACAGCCCTCGCTATCAGGATGCGCTGCTTCTGTCCCTGGCTCAGTCCTACGCCATCACGTCCTATCTTGGTGTTGAACTTCAGCGGCAAGGCCATCACATAATCCTTGATGCAAGCAATCTCAGCTGCTCTCATCAAACGTTCTTCATCTATCTCTGCATCATCCACAGCTATGTTGCGCCCGATGCTCTCCGAAAAGATGACGCCCTCCTGCATCACCACGCCACACTGTCTGCGCCACCATTTCTTGTTTAGCAGGTTGATATCGGTATCGCCAATGGTGATTTTTCCTTCCAGCACCGAGTAGTAACCCAGCATCAATCGGATGAGCGTGGTCTTTCCGCTGCCCGATGCTCCCACTATCGCCGTCACCTTGCCTTGAGGAATATGAATATCCACCCCGTCTATCGTCTTTCTGAGGGCATGAGGATCATACTTGAACATGATGTTGCTGATATGGATACCATCCTCAGGATGATCAAGACCTGTCAGCAAGCCCTCCTTTCCGTTCTCATCATCCATCTGATGAATCTCATTGATACGTTCCAGACTGATTTTCACATCCTGCACGGAATAGAAGAAGTTCATGAACTGCTCCACAGGCGAGTTGAGCTGTCCGATGATATATTGCACGGCGAGCATCATACCCAAGGTCATGTGCCCTTGGATTACCGCCGTAGCGGCAACCACCGTCACCACGATATTCTTCACCTCATTGATAAAAATACTTCCTGCCTCCTGGGTCTGCTGTAGTTTTAGAGATTTCTGCTGCACTCTGAAAAGATTCACCTGAGTTTCCTCCCACTCCTTGCGCTTGCGCTGCTCGCAATCCTGCAGCTTGATTTCCTGCATCGAAGTAATGAACTCGTATGTTCTGTTGTTATTGATGGCCTGCTGCTCGAAGAGTTCATAATCGAGTACCTTCCTACGCTGCAGGAAGAGAGCCATCCATCCTCCGTACAGGATGCTGCCAAGCAAGAAAATGGCAAACACCACCTTATTATATATAAAGAGCACCACCGAAAACACCACGAAGGTAAGCATGGCAAAGGTGATGTTGAGCGTCTGCTGGGTAAGGAAGTTGTTCACACGGCTATGGTCGCTCATCCTTTGCATCAAGTCGCCCATCAGTTTGGTGTCGAAGAACGACATCGGCAGTTTCAGCAGTTTGATGAAGAAATCGCTCACCAGGGAGATGTTTATCCGCATGGAGATGCGGAGCAGGAACCATCGGCGAGCGAAGTCTATCGCAGTTCGGCTGACTGTGAGCATCAACTGGCCTAAGAGAATGAGCCAGATGAATCCAATGTCTTGGTTCTTGATACCGACATCCACGATGGATTGGGTAAGGAACGGCAATACCAGCTGCAGGGCGCTGCCCGCAAGTAGTCCCAAGACAATCCAGGAGAATGCCTTGCGGTATTTCTTGAAATATCTGAAAAGGAACTTGAAGGAACGCTTCTCCTTCTGTCTTTCTTCTCCTTCCATCTGATAGGTGAAGAAGGCAGGAGTGGTCTCGAAGAACATGGCGATTCCCTTGTCCTCGCCATTAGAGCGAGTGCTTATCCAATGCTGCTTAAATTCTTCAAGATTATAAGTTGTCTTTCCCTTGCCAGGGTCTGCGATATAAAACTTCTTGCCCTTCTTCACCTTATATAATACCACGAAATGGTTCTGGTTCCAATGAAGGATGCAAGGAAGTGGAGTCTCGCTCAGTTCCTCTATTGTAGCCCTTGCCGAAACCGTTTGAAATCCCAATAATCTTGCAGCCTCGTTGATGCCCAGCATGGAGACACCTTCCGTTGTTGCAAAGCAAATCCTCGACAGAGAGTCCAAGGAGTACTCCCTGCCGAAATATCTACATATCATTTGCAGGCATGTGATGCCGCATTGCATGCTGTCATGCTGATGTTCTATCTTTATATGTGCCATTACTAAAAATGAAAGAATATAGACATTAATATTGTTCTACCTCGCAACTGATACTCCTTGCTCGTACGGGTCAACCCTGAATAAACAGTATAACCATAGGTGCGCTGATTGAAAAGATTAAGCGCAGTCAAACTCAACTCCATACCATTCCTGAAGCCATAACTGGTGGATGCATCGCCTAGAGTAAGATTCTTGTGCTGATGATCTGCTATCTGATTGCGATAATGCTCTCCATGCAACTTGATGAACCATGACTTCAATGGCTGGAAGTTGAAAGTGAGACGATGGGCAAGATTGGTAGAAGAAGAATCGAAGCCCAAATTCTTCAATACTATCTTATCCTTATCCCAGTTCAGCTCATAGGTGAAATTGAACCAATCCACAGGACGACCACTCCATTTTGCCGACAACATATAGTTATCAGATGAATAGGATGAAGGAGAATCGTTCTGACGCAGGAAGCCATCAAACCTCAGATAATCAAAACCTACGCTAACGAGTCCATGCATGAATCCCAATCCCTTACTTACCTTTCCACCAGCCATCAGGTTTTCAGAACTGCTGCTGTTGGAGAAATAGGAGTTGATGATATAATCACCCACAAAATCACGAGCCACCGTAAGATGACTGTCAGACCAGCTCTTGCGGATGTAGGCATTGGCAAAGATGGTAGCAAGAGGACGCTTATAGTTGATGTTGAAGGAAACATGCTTGCTCTTGTCTGCGGTATAATCCACAAAACCCGTATAAAGATTACGGTAATCACGCATCAGCAGTCCCTGATAGAAATTCTGTTCATCCACTTCCCGCTGAGCGATTCCACCGGAAAGCGTAGCCTGCAAACGGGCTGTAAGGAAATAGCTCACGCTGAGTTGAGGAGCAACCTGTGTCTTGCTGGCGTTCTCTTTCGCTCCCATCAACTTATCATTATAATAATAAGGTGTAAAGGTGATAGGCATCTGGAAACGGATATGCCAGCCACCCTGGTTATACTCTGCCTCCGGCGATGCATAGGCACGGAAGAAGGTCATGCCTATCTGATTGCGCATATTACCCAGGGAATCGGGTACTCCCTCCAGATGACTCTTCATCGTTCTGCTCAATACCTGCAAGCCAACCTTCATCATGACGGTAAAAGGCTTGAGGAAAAAGCCGAGCGAAGTATTGGTATGACTGAAGAATGCTGCCGAACGAACACTTTGATAAGCCGTTTGCTGCGAATTATCAACTGTCAGAGAGTGCGGATTCACCATATAAGCATTATACGTGTTAAAGGTATAGGTTCGCTTGCCACTCCGCTGCAACAGTTCCAGCTTGTCAGATACTTTATATTTCGGCATCTTGACCTGCTGAAGATTAGGATAAGAGCCGGCAATATCCATCATGACATCATTCCAGGCCAGATCGGTGGAAAGCTTATTGGCAACATATGCCTTTTCGCCATTCGATGTCAGCGTAAAGTCGGCAACCAACCTGTTCTGCTTCTGCTTTGCCTGTTCATCCTCTACATCATAAATGGTTGAATCATTCAGGAAATACTGGGTATTACTGAATGAGGAAGAAAGAAGACGGTCATGGGTATAGACTATCTGAGAAGACAAATCTGTATTTTTGCCTAACACCCAGAGATTATTGGTTGTGAAAACATGGGTCTGGTTCTTACGCACCCGACTGTCTGAAATATCCGTCAGCTGGTCGGGCGTAACATTCACGTAATCTTTCAGATTATAAGAATTTCCCATCACTCCAGTTCCACCATCCGAAAAGAGGAGATTGCCCTCACCGGTTACATCCGTACCTATATTATTACTCTTGAAGGTATTGAGCGACTGGGCTTTCTTGGCAAAGCGCATCAACGACATCTCGCCTTCCCAGACATTCAGCTTACCAAACTTCTCCCCTTTCTTCTGCTCCATACCGCCACCTGCCTTCAGCGTTCCTACCAGACGACTCTTGGCAGATTCCTTCAGTTTAATATTGATGGCAGGGTCTTGCGAGAACGACATATCTTCCAAAGCCTTGATAGGTTGATGATTGGTCATCACCTCTACCGAACCGACATCCTTCTGATGGATATTGTTGGTGGCGATGGAATAGCGGCCGCCGAGCATATCATGTCCTTCGATATAAAACTTATTGATAGCCTTTCCGTTATATTTGATTTCTCCCTTGTCCGACACCTCCATTCCCGGCATCTTCTTCAAGACATCAGCCAGACTCTTGTCGTTGGCATCGGCAAAGCTTGCCACATTGTAGGAGATGGTATCGCCCCGCTGTCGGATACTTGGAGCCTTCACCACAACATCCTTCAGCTTTGTAGCCTGCTCCGTCAGGAGTACATCATATTGGCTAGTATCCTTTGATAAGGGGATAACTTTCGTAGCATATCCCATCATCGAGAAATGCAGCACGTTGTTTCCTTCAGGCATAGCATTAAGATTTATCTTATAACTTCCATCCTCTTGTGTCTTGGAAAATTTCAAAATCCGATTGCCTCCCTTTGGTCGGATAGTTACCATCACTCCCTGCAATCCCTTACCAGTATAGGCATCCTCAACTTTACCCGACAAGGTGACTTGCTGGGCATAAGTTAAGTTTGCACAAATCAAACATATTAATACAATCAACTGTCTCATACTTTTTTTTCTTGAGAATAAATCATACATAAATCGAGTAACACATAAGGCAAATCTGCTAGAGAATAGCAAGAAGGAAAAATCCTGTTGTTTATCCATACCATAGGCACCTGCCTTTCATCTGCCATGGCATCTAGCTGATTGTTAAATCTTTCCAAGATTGCCTCTATGTCTTTTGATGTCACTTCAATCTTTGTCTGCAAATCTCTTATTGATTTCTTCTTATACCAATATTTTAGAACCGCAAGTTTTCTATTCGTGTTCTCACCACTAGCCAAATACTGATGTAGATAGAGTTGAGGTAAATTTACTTCATTAACAGAAGTGGCTTTCACCCCATCAAAGTAGATTTGCCAATTAATATAATCTGGATATTTACGAAGCAACTCTATCATTTCAAAGGCAACCTTTTTGCAGGTCTTACACCAAGGACTCAGATAAGTCGTAATAGTCAATGGTGCTTCGGAGTCTCCAAGCGTTATTGAGTCTTCATTTGCTAGAAGCGTTTCTTTTGCCATAAAGAAATATCCCAAAACACTCTGCATTCGTTTTATTCGCAGTTCATTTATTCTCGTTGAGAAAGCTCGTTGCTTTGCACCTGCATAATATTCGCACATATAAAGAAGACCACTACTAGCCAAGACAACCATAAGAAAATACAACCCTATATCTAGAGAGAAAGAAGTCGGAATACCTTTGACAGGAAAAGCCAATATACCATTAACAACAAGAATCCCCATTATCCCCAAACATAAGAGACAAAAGCGTTTAGCAAATAGTTGATATGATATTGATACGACAGCTAACAGCAATAGTCCCATCGAGGTTATTGCCAACCAATCATATATTACTGATGGATTAGGACTACTAACTGCCAGCACAGTAGCCAAAGTACAAGAAAAGAAATAAATAAACCCCATTCGTCCCAAATTGACCTTACGAAACAGCACACCCCAGTGCCCCAAGTCCAACTTCTGACAGTCAAGCCTGGTATTGGCTATGCAAAAATGTTCAAAAATATTATAGTAAGGAGATGAAGACTGCATTATTACCCCAAAGCAGAGTATGCCTCCCATCACATCCAATAAACAATTGACACTTGCCAACGTTGGCAAATGTTGACTGATTAAAACCAATACCACTATACAAAGTAATGAAGAAGAGTGTATAAATGTTTTAAGCCGTTTCTTTTCTTGATTTCTTTCTTTGATATTATCAATAGCGACAACTATTCCTGTCCATTCTTTCTTAAAATCACTTGCAGAGACTACTCTCTTAAGTCTTCCCTCATAATAAATGGCATCAGTTTCTGTTATTTCTTTCACAAAGACAAACGAATCTTTACCATCATGGCTCAATTGTCCCAAGAATGGTTTCCCCCATTTTATAGTAGAGGCATAGTCTGCCCGAAACACACTAGCCTTAGCCCCCAAACAAGTATAAGTCTGAACGATGGATAGTGCAGTAATATCCGTTGGAGAAGACAACAAACATAATTGCAACTCCTCCGTACGAAAATGTACAGAAGCTGCCTTAAGATGTTTAGAAAGTATTTCCACCAAATAGGTTAAATCCGTTTTTCTCATAATGCTACTCTTATTCTCTTTCTATTAAATCATATTTTAGAGCTTCATCCACGCTACCTAGGGAGATACCTGTAGAAGCCTCATTTATGCTATTTTGATTCCTCAAATATCTATATTTTGACAACAAGAAGTCTTTCCTATTTATTATCTGAAAATGTTTAAAATCTTTATCTAAATTTCCAAAAGTGATTGGTGTTGCACTAACCTGCTGCATTCCATTAATACAAAAGTAGTATTGCTTTCCTCTATCATATACTTCCATGATTAACCCAGGGAGACCACAGAATTTCAAAGGTCCATCACTTACAGGAACATCCAAGGCAAACCAAGCTGTCCATTTTCTTCCCCTGAAACTACAAGTAGCCTTTTGACATTCATGCCCAAGAACAACTTTCATGCTATCACTTTCTATATTCCACTCCTGTGAGTTTAAAGCGTCTTCATAAAGGTAATATTGTCCAAGCAAGAAGTCGGTAACAGTTATCTTTCCTTGTGGATAATTCTTGTAGATGGTTGCAGACATTCGGCGGTGTGGAATGGCATTGTGCAATTGCTTCCCTTTCAGTCCTTTCCCTATCGCTTCCGTCAAGAAGCTATCCCATTGTTTATCACCATTAGGAGATGCCATTAAAGAATCACACTGATAAGTATAATAGCTATAGCACTTGGAACACTCCGCTCCGATTTGCAGATAGAGCAAGTCTTCCTTACGCAGTTGTTCTCCAGACAGCGTATCCGTAAGATATTCATATACATAGCTACACAGCATATTAGCAGTATCTATTTTCTTATTTTGGGCAAAACCAATAAGATAAAAAGTTAAAAATAGAAATATGAAACTCTTTCTCTTCATGATTTCTTAATATAGGTTGCAGTCTATGCTCCCAATAAAGCATAGACTGCAACATTTGACATTACATACAATTTCTATGATAAGCCTCAACAGCATTATCAAAGTTCTTGGCATCCATTTCACACTCGCGCATCATCTTCTTGAGCTGAGCGCAATACTCCTCACGTGAGATGCCACCAGCAATAGCTTGCATCTCGAATAAATTCATTTTCTCCATAACTTTTTCTTGTTTAAAATTAACATTCTATTCTCTTTCTATTAAGTCATAATTACGTTGAGAATCTGACGAATCCAGCGATATTCCTGTCATCGCCTCATTTATGCTATTTGAATTACGAAAGTAATTATATTCTAACTTTAGGAAAGATTTTCTATCTGTTTTTATCCGCTTTCTATTGAAAACATCAAAAACAATAGGGGTGTCAGCGACTTTCTGTAATCCTTTTATACAAAAATATTGCTGTCTTCCTTCATCATATACTTCCATTATCAACCCAGGGAGACCACAAAACTTCCAAGGACCATCACTAATTGGAACATCCAAAGCAAACCATGCTGTCCAAGAACGACCACGGAATTTGCAAGTTGCCTTCTGACAGTTATAGCCTAAGATATTTTTAATACTATCTCCGTCTATATCCCAATCCTGTATACCTAAGCTATCATCATATACGTAATATTGAGACATGAGACAATCGGTCACAGTCATCATATTATCATGAGGATATTTTTTATAAATACATGTGGTCATTCGGCTATGAGGAAAAGAATTAGCCATATACCCTTCTCGTTTAATCGCTTCCTTAAGTAAAGCACGAAATTTGACTTTGCCATCTACTGTAGATTTTAAAGAATCCGACTGATACGTATAATAGCTGTAACATTTAGAGACATTCTTCCCTATAGAAAGAAAGAGTAAATCTTCTTCTTTCTCATCATTCTTTATCGTATCTTTCGAATAACAATAATAATATGAGCACAAATAATGTCCATAATCTATAACCTCATTCTTAGCTTGCAAAAAAAGCGCATAAAAGAATAATACCGATATACTTACTAAAATCCTCATAATAACCTTATTTTTACAATGAACAGTCTCAACATCCCTAAAAGATATTAAGACTGTTACATAGATTTCTACTTAGCAGTTCTTTGCAAATGATTTAGCAGCAGCTCTCTTTTCACTTTTAGTGAACTTACCCCAATTATCTGACATAATTGCATCAAGCTCTGCGCAATACTCTTCCGGTGAGATGCCACCAGCAATAGCCTGCATCTCGAATAAATTCATTTTCTCCATAATTCTTATAATTAAGAGTTTATACCATATTAACTATCTTGGAAGACTATCGTGCTTCTTAGAAGGTGCGCCTTTGAACAGTGAGGTCTGCAAATAATATCGTCGACTTATTACTTTTCTTGTTTAAATGACTATCCTCAGATGATGTCATCCCCATCTGGTTCTTCATCATTATCGATGTAAAACCATTGACCATTAGGAGCACGCCACCAATAACCACCGCCTACAACATGGCTCAAATCTAATTCTTTCAATATATCCATACTACTTATCAATTAGTTTGATTAAACTTTCTGGCTGCAAAATTAGTTCGATTTGCCCAAACCACCAAACTTTTTACATCATTTTTCACATAATATTTACCCCCCCCAGATTATGATGTAAAAATGATGTTAGAAAGCACGCTACTTTGAAAAATTATTTGTATTTTTGCACTTTTAAAGTTTAATAGTTAAAAAACTAAGCATGAAAAAATATTATTGTATAACAGTTTTAGCACTTATCGTTGTTACTTTGCTACAAGGATATAATATGTCTTTGCAGTACAAAAACTATATCCTCAATGAAACAGACAAGATAAATTCTGTACTAAGAATTGCCATCGATGAAGAATATGCAATACGAGCACATAAGAACAAGCACTCACATAATGATGGGAAACAGCGAGTTTACTATAAGTCTATGACAGAAGAAGACTTTCTTAAAGCAAAGCCAAAGAAAGAAGATATTATTGATTTTGACGAAATCAATATTCAAAATCTTAGAGACAATGATATTGCCGAAACAGAAGCTGAAGCTATGGGGTTATTGAGCAAAGATATTCTTACCACTAAAGGTAATCCTATCAACCTTGCCAAACTCTCCCAAATCTTCAAGAAGAATCTAAATGAAGACTTTACCTATACCTTATTAATATTAGACGAAAATAAGAAGGTTATTAAGAGTTTTGGTCAAACAAATAATATTGAAAGTTGGCAAGCTAGTAAACCTATCGCCATCGGACTCAAACCTGTCCGTTTCGTTCAAGCAGTGGTGGATATAACTCCATCTTCCTTCATCATAAACTCAATTTGGACATTAGTATCTACTATATTGTTGGCTCTTATCATCGTCTTTTGCGTAGGATACCAGATGACTGCCATCAGATACAAGGAAGACCTCCTGAGGAATCGTGAGGTAAGCCTTCATGGAACTGTACACGACTTGAAAGCACCATTGGCAAGCATCTTGCTAAAGTTGGGATTCATCAAAGACTGTATCAAGGATGCTGACTTGCAGGAGATGATTACTTCTTCTGAAAGACAAATCAAGAATCTTGCCAATACCATCAAGACGATACTGATTACCTCTAAGGCTAGTGAAAGCAAGTTGGTTATCAACAAAGAGCAAGTTGACATCATCGAGCTGACGCAACAAGCACAAGAACAAATAGATATCAACTATGCCAGCAAGCCACATGCCATCGGAATCCACGACCATCGTGAAGAGAAAGCACTGGTGTATGCAGATAAGTATCTGATAGAAAATGTGATGCACAATCTGATGGAGAATGCCGTTAAATACTCAGACAAGGAGGCAAACGTTGAAGTCAACATCAAACAGGATGAACATTTCACCATCATCAGCGTGTCTGACCATGGCGTAGGCATCGACAAGAAATATCAGAAGAAGATATTCGAGCAGTTCTATCGCATACCAGCCACACACCATAAGAGCGGATATGGCATAGGCCTTGCTATGGTAAAATATGCCGTTAAGGCACATGGCGGAACCATCAAGGTGGTGAGCGAACTAGGCAAGGGCAGCACCTTTACGTTCACATTGCCGCTCAACTAAAAGCAACAACCGTAATTAAAGGAACATTATAAAATAAGAAATATGGAAAAGATAAAAGTACTATTGGTCGATGATGACCTGGATTTCGGCAACACAGCAGTCTTGCTGCTAAAAAAAGCAGGCTATGAGGTCTATTTTCAAAACACGCTGTTTGGAGTAGAAAGCCTTATCATGAAGCTGTCTCCCAACCTCATCATCCTCGATGTGATGATAGGAGAAGAGAACAGTCTGGAAAGAATCAACGACATCCGTCTTGCCGCAGAAGACATCCCTATCATGTGTGTATCTTCATTACATGATCCAGAACTCAAAACTGAGGCTGCCAATAATGGTGCAATGATTTACATCGAGAAGCCTTTCGACAGCCGTGAGTTCCTGGGATGGGTAAACCGCTATGCCAAGCGCAAAGACTTCAGCAATTCTCGTATGATAAACATGGGTGCCTACACCGTAGATACAGAGAGCCATGTGCTCAGTTTCCGTGGCTGCAACGAGAAGACGCTGGGCAATACCGAGTTTGCTACACTCAAGCTATTATGGATCAATAAGGGCGAAGTCGTGTCACGCCAAGACCTAAAGGATACAGTTTGGAGAGGTGTACACTGTAGCGAAGAAAGTCTCAATAATGTGATGTACAACTTGCGACGATATTTCGCCAAGGATGCCTCCATTCACCTGGAGACATTGCGCGGCGAAGGATTCAAGATGTGGATGGATGACTAGTATCCTTAAGGGTAAATAGGAATATCCTTAATGGTAAATGTTGATACTATTAAAGAAAATCTCCGTTCAATAGTTTTGAACGTACATTCAAAATCATTGAACGCACATTCAAAACTATTGAACGGAGATTCAAAATCATTGAATATAAAAAATCGTTAGGGCTTATCCTTTTTTTCTATAAGCCTATAACCTTTTTTCTATAATTCTATAAGATATCTCCCATAAGCCTATCACCTTTTTCCTATGAAAGCGAAAGCATCTTTTCTATAGGCTTCACGGCATCCTTGGCTATTTCTGGAGCCACTTCTACTGTAGGCCAGCCGAACTTCAGGCTATTGTAGATCTTCTTCAATGAGTTCATCTTCATATACTCGCACTCATTGCAGCTGCAACCTACTCCACCCTCACTTACTTCTGGTGGTACAGGATAGAAGATGACGTCAGGGCAGTTGCGCTCCAATTCATGCAGGATACCTGCCTCTGTGGCGATGATGTACTCCTTGATTTCAGGATGCTCCTGGGCATAATGCAGCATCGTGGCGGTAGAACCCTTCACATCGGCTACGGCAAGCACCGGTGCCTTGCACTCCAGGTGAGCCATCACAACAGCCTCAGGATGCTCCTGCTTCAACTTGATGATAGCCTCTACCGAGAATTTCTCGTGTACATGGCAGCCACCGTTCCAGAGCAGCATGTTTCTGCCTGTTACGCTGTTGATATAGTTGCCGAGGTTGTAATCAGGACCAAAGATAATCTTCGCATCCTGTGGGAAACTGTCGATAACCTTCTTGGCATTGCCACTGGTCACCACGCAATCGGTCAAAGCCTTCACGGCAGCGGTGGTATTCACATAGCTTACCACCTGGTAGCCTGGGTGCTCTTCCTTATACTTCTTCAGATCCTCAGCCTTGCAGCTGTCAGCAAGCGAACAGCCAGCATTCAGATCAGGGCAGAGCACAATCTTGTCTGGACTCAAGAGCTTGCAGGTCTCAGCCATGAAATGTACGCCGCACATCACCATCACCTTAGCTTCTGTTTCAGCAGCCTTACGAGCCAAAGCCAGAGAATCACCCACAAAGTCGGCAATATCCTGAATCTCGCCTACTGTGTAGTAGTGCGCCAGGATAATCGCATCTTTCTCCTTGCAAAGCTTTCTGATTTCAGCTTTCAAGTCTAAGGTCTCGTCGATCGGTTCATCCACGTAACCTTTCTCAATCCATTCTTTTTTCACCATAACATTAATATTATATTTTTTATTTCTTATTTTTAAAAAGAGATTATAAGGATGATGATATGTCGTGGATAAGTGGATAAAAAACACCTTCTAAATTTGCTTTTTTCATTATCCATATCTTATGCAGAGTTATCCGTATTCGACTTGGAAATCTTTTTCTTGGTCTTTAAAGGATTAGCTCTTTTATCAACATTTCCCCAATTCGGTGCAAAGTTAATAAGTTTATATCTTTTTTCCGTCAAAAACTGCGAAAAAGTTTCTAAAAACTTATTAATAACCCTGTGGATATCCCTATTCCTCGGGTTTCGGGATGGGAGTGGTGGATATCCACAAAGTTATTAAATAGTTATTCCTATGGTTTTCCATACACTTATCCACGGGTTATTAAAAGTGCCATTATATTGTTTCTTAATGAACTTTTAACACTTAATATGTTTGATATCTCAGAAAAATTACTTAATTTTGCGTTCAGAACAGTTACTTTATTAATAATAAACGTTATGGGAAAGAAAATGAGTATGCTCATTAGTTTAGCTTTTGCTTTTGTGAGCTTGTTTACATTTGTTGGTTGTTCATCAGATGATGATGATATTCCTACAACCGGATTTGTTAGAGTTGAGTTTCCTTATTGGTCTGGTTTTGTGGGAACTGGTGATGTTTATGTCTATCTTGCAGATCAATATGCCTCTGGTAACTACGTATGCATTAAAAGTTCAAAAATACGCAGTACTAAAACCACAGACATTGAGTTGAATCCTGGTAACTATTATGTGAGGATAAGCATGGATGGTATAGACACAGAGGGAGATGGATACTTGCAGGTGCAGGCTGGCAAGGTGGAAGTAATAAAAGTTAAGATAAGATAATGGGTAGATTGCTGATTAGAAATCAACACCAAGAAGAGTCACTAATGGCTCTTCTTGGTGTTTTTATTTAATATGTTCTCTACCTTTTCCACAATCAGCTCTGGCGAGATATTCTTCATGCAGGCAAAGTCGCCACGCATGCACGGCTTGTTGCCATAGATGCTGCATGGGCGGCAAGGCATATCGAGCTGTACGGCATTGTCGGGACTCTGATGCCAGCCCATAAAACCGGCGTATGGATGGGTGGCTCCCCAGATACTTACCACTGGGGTGTTGACCAGAGATGCCAGATGCATGTTGCCGCTGTCCATACTGATCATCAGGCGGAGATGACTCATCAGGATGAGTTCGTCGGAAATGCCGTGGAGCTTGCCTGAAGCATTCACCACCTGTGGATATTTCTCTTCCCAGGCATCCATCACCGGAGTTTCGGTCTGTCCGCCTCCGAAAAGGAAGATGCGACAGTGAGGATGATGGTGAATCAGGCGTTCTACTACCTTCTCCATCTGCTGTACCGGATAAATCTTGCCTTCGTGGGCAGCGAATGGAGCCAGACCTATCCAAGGTTCCGCAGGGTTATGAGCATCCTTGTTGATAACTGTGGATTTATCCTTGCTGTTATCAACAGTAACCTGGAAAACTTGTTCAGGGAGCAGGCTCAGGTCTCCTCCTTCTTCCGGGAAGAGAGAAGTGAAATCCATCTGTACAGGATAACCCAACTTGGCAAAGACATCGGCGTAATTCTGGAAGGAAGATGGCTGTTTCTCCATCACCTTGCCGGAGGAAGCCACCAGCTTGCGCTTTCCCTTGCGATGCTTGTCGATATGTGCCACCTTGAAGTTGGAGAGGTTGAAGCGCATGCGCAGATAGCTGGAGCGCAAAACACTGTGAAGGTCGGCTATCGCAGTAAACTGCTTGGCGATGAGCCGGCGATAGAGTGCATTGAGACCTTTTACACCCTTATATTCCCCCTTGAGGTCAGCCTCCATGAAACCGACATTAGGGGCAAGATTTTCGAAGAACGGGCGAGCAAAGGAACGGCTTAATACGGTGATTCTTACGTGAGGATACTGCTTTGCCAATGAATAAATCACGGGTACAGTCATGGCAACGTCACCCATGGCCGAAAATCTAATAACGAGAATATGCTCTGTCTTCATCTTTTTTAGTCTCTTTATATATATAATAAGGTGTAAAGCAGAACGGGCTTCGCTTTTTATGGTAAAAAACAAAGCCTACTCTGCTTCTATTCTGATTGATGCGGGGTTACTTCTTGTAGAGTACAGGGTTGGTAGAAGGATCGTTGTACATCTTCATCTGTCGATAAACCTTCATGTACTTTCTTCCAGCCTCGATGTCCTCCAGGAGCTGGTCGATGGCAGTAGAAAGATCCACCTGCTGCTCGAGGAGTACGTTGAGCTTAGCCTGGCACTTAGCCTTGTGCTCTTCAGAAGCCTCCGGGCGCTCCACCTGCTCCTTCATGTGATAGATCTTGAGGGCAAGGATGCTGAGACGGTCAACAGCCCATGCAGGACTTTCGGTATTGATGCGTGCATCATCCAGCACTTTTACATCCTTGTAAACCTCGCGGAAGTAAGAATCAATCTGCTCCACGAGATCAGTACGGTCCTGATTGCTCTTATCGATTCTGCGCTTCAAGACGAGCGCCTCTGCAGGGTCAATCTGAGGGTCGCGGATGATATCCTCGAAATGCCACTGAACGGTGTCGATCCAGCACTTGAGGTAGAGACGGTTCTCGATGGTACCTTCCTCGAATGGATTATTGATAGGAGTATCAATGTTGTCTTTGATGTGATAATCGGCTATCGCCTGATTAAAAATCTTGTTAGCGTTTTCTGTAAATGTCATACGGTTTGAACTATTTGATTTAATACCGTACAAAAGTAACAAAATAATCTCAAAGAGCCAACAAAAAAGCGAAAAAAGGCGAAAAAGATGCACAATTAGGGGGTGTTTGTGCACCGAAAAGCACTTTTTTTGCTAAAATATTTGTTTATATCAAAAAAAAAGTGTTCCTTTGCACCCAGATTTTTAATTAGAAATTAAATTATAAACATTTTAAAGGTTACAATTATGTCAGAAATTGAAAGCAAAGTAAAGGC
>ERZ1026886.10-NODE-10-length-80855-cov-13.665829_pt1 | contig 80855 bp, 55 predicted proteins | sample MGYA00380173_ERZ1026886 | MGnify/ENA primary metagenome ERZ1026886 (study PRJEB33269, sample SAMEA4719809) | human gut metagenome | biome: human-associated habitat; feature: organic feature; material: feces | place: Cameroon | collected 2013-10 ... | reverse complement strand
ACTAAAAACCTAAATCTATTACTACTAACCTAAACAATCTATTAACCTTTTGACACTGCAAATTTACTATCTTCTCGCCACCCTACAAAACATTTTCATTGAAAAGTTATACACTATATGCTTTTATTGATATATATCAATAGTGTGTGTCCGAGCACACAAAATATTTAAACAAAATTAAAGGTTTAGAACTTAGAATATGTAAGCTACAAGGCGTTTTTGCTTACAGATAATAGGAAGGGAAGCGGACATCATGCCGACAGCACAATATTTGCATTTCTAATGCTCAATACTCCTCGTTCAGCGCACTAAGAAATCCTTGGTGCGAAATTTTTGAGTTTTGAGCGTGCAGCGACATCACGCTGAAACACAGCCGATTATACCGCTGAGAGGAGAAGTGTGCAATGAATGACAGAGCTAAACAAGCCTCATAGGGTTGCAATAGTGCCACTTTTACACTCCAATAGAGCCACTTTTATCATATAAAAGAGCCACTTTTGCACTCTAATAGTGGCACTATTGGAGTGCAAAAGTGGCTGTATTGATAAATCAGGGTGTCGCAAACGCTGTAAAACCCCACAAAAACAGCAAGACAAATCTCTAAAACCGATTTTTATTTTGTAACACATTCTTACCGTTTGTACGATATTTGTCTTGTGACAAGAAGACAGGTTGGTTTAGACAAGAAGACATGATTTTTTTAGACAGGAAGACAAGAAGACATGTTCTTTTTAGATTCCATAGATCCTATGTAAGCTGCGGCTGCTACAGTTTGTACCGTGAGAAAAACATGTCTTCATGTCTAAAGAACATGTCTGCGTGTCTTCATGTCTAAAGAACATGTCTGCATGTCAAATCATCAGAACTTATTCCATTCCTTGATGGTCTCCACAGCACGGCGGACGATGCGGTTTTGCTCGTTCATGATGCGATAATACTCGTTCATGTCCCAGATGTCTCGGGCAACGAGCGCCTTCAGCTGCTGTCGAAGCATAGGCATGGTCTTCTGCAGCTCGGCATCGTCCTTCGGCTTGACGTTCGCCTTTGCAGCCTCAGCCATGATGCTGTCGGTCACGTAGGCAGGAATCTGGAAGTTGGCGTTGAAGTCATCGAAGGATGCGTATTTCTGGCGAAGCTCCTTGCGATGCTCATCGGTGTAACGCAGAGTGGCGTTGATGACCAATGATCGGGCTACGAGAGCACGATGAAGAGCCGTGAACTGTGTGGTGTCGAGCGGCACGAAGTCGTCAGGCATAATGCCACCACCTCCGTAAACCGTGCGATGACGGCGAAGCGTCTGGCACTTCAGCGAGTCGGCGAAGCGGATGGAGTCGGCAGAATAAAGCTCGCCGTGCTTGAATCGCTTCTCGATATCGTGGGCATAGTCTTCACGCTCGCCCTTCTCGTATGGCTTCTGGATGCATCGTCCTGCGGGAGTGTAGTAATGAGCGACGGTAAGACGAATCATCGAACCGTCATCGAACTCTATGGGGCGCTGCACCAATCCCTTGCCGAACGAACGGCGACCGATGACCTTGGCGCGGTCGTGGTCCTGCATGGCTCCCGTGACAATCTCGGCTGCCGAGGCAGAATACTCATTGATGAGGACGCAGAACTTGAGGTCCTGCAGCTTGCCACGGCCGTCCGCCTTATATTCATGACGACTCTGCGCCTTGCCTTCCGTGTAGACGATGAGGTCGTTCTTGCGGAGCAGCTCGTTGGCAATGTCTACGGCAGCCTTCAGATATCCTCCTCCGTTGTCCTGCAGGTCGAGGATGAGGCTCTTCATGCCGGCACGCTTGAGCGAGTCGGTGGCAGTGACAAACTCGCCGTACGTAGTGGCACCGAACGATCCGATGCGGATGTAGCCCACGTGCGGACGAATCATATAATAAGCGTCCAGCGTGTGAACGGGAATCTTGGCACGCGTAACGGTGAAATGGAGCATCTCCTTCACGCCACGGCGCATGACGCCAAGGCTGACCTTCGTGCCGCGCTTGCCGCGCAGACGGCGCATGATGTCAGAACGCTCCATCTTAACACCGGCTATGGTGGTGTCGTTGACGGTGATGATGCGGTCGCCGGCGAGGATGCCCACCTTCTCGGAGGGTCCCTTTGAGACGGGCTGAATGACGAGGAGCGTGTCGCTCACCATATTAAACTGGATGCCGATGCCGTCAAACGATCCCTGCAGGGGCTCGTTCAGCGCCTTCGTCTCCTTGGCTGTGGTGTATGACGAGTGAGGGTCGAGTCCCTTGAGCATGCCGCGTATGGCGTCCTCCACGAGCTTGTCCTCGTTGAGCGTGTCAACGTAAAGACGATTGATGGCAAGCTCCGCCACCTGCAATTTACGCAGCGGATTTTCGTGCTGTGCCGAGGCTATGGCTGCCACAAGCAAGGGCAGCATAAGAAGAATGTATTTCAGTCGTTTCATTTTTCACTTATTACTTACATTAAATCTCCTCTTCCGGCAAGTCCTCCTCCACGACAAGATTGTCGATGATGAAGTTCTGTCGTTCCATGGTGTTCTTTCCCATGTAGTATTCGAGGAGCTTCTGCACCTGGTCTGTCTTGTGCAGCGTCACCTGCTCGAGCCTCATGTCGGGACCGATGAAGTGAGCAAACTCGTCAGGCGAAATCTCACCGAGACCTTTAAATCGGGTTATCTCAGGGTCAGGACCGAGGTCGCGGATGGCCTGCTGGCGCTCCTCCTCGCTGTAGCTGTAGCGTGTGATGAAGTCGCTCTTGCGCTCCTTGCCCGTGAGACGTGCGTCAGCCTCAGCCACCACCTTCTTGTTCTTTATCTTCGTGCGTCGGTTGCGGACGCGGAAGAGCGGTGTCTGGAGCACGTAGACGTGTCCTTTCTTTATCAGGTCGGGGAAGAACTGGAGGAAGAAGGTGATGATGAGGAGGCGGATGTGCATGCCGTCGACATCGGCATCGGTTGCCACAATCACTTTGTTGTAACGCAACGTGTCGAGTCCGTCCTCGATATCGAGGGCAGCCTGAAGCAGATTGAACTCCTCATTCTCGTATACCACCTTCTTGGTTAGTCCGTATGAGTTGAGCGGTTTGCCTCGCAGGGAGAACACAGCCTGCGTGTTGACATCGCGACTCTTCGTTATTGAACCGCTGGCTGAATCGCCCTCGGTGATGAATATGGCAGAGTCTTCCTTGCGGTCGTTCTTGGCATCGGAGTAATGTATGCGGCAGTCGCGCAGCTTGCGGTTGTGCAGGTTGGCTTTCTTGGCTCGCTCACGCGCTATCTTCGTGACGCCAGCCATCGCCTTTCGCTCCTTCTCGCTGCTTGAGATCTTCTGCTGCATCACCTCTGCCACGTCGGCATGGATGTGCAGATAGTTGTCCACCTCCTGCTTGATGAAGTCGCCTACATACTTGTTTATGCTCTCTCCGCCCGGAGCCATCTGCAAAGATCCGAGCTTAATCTTCGTCTGCGACTCGAACATCGGCTCCTCCACGTTGATGGCGATGGCAGCCACGAGGCCGTTACGGATGTCCGTGAACTCGTAGTTCTTCGAGAAAAACTCCTTTATGGTGCGTGCGATGTGCTCCTTGAAGGCGCTCTGATGGGTGCCGCCCTGCGTGGTATGCTGTCCGTTTACGAAGGAATGATATTCCTCGCCGTACTGGTCGGTATGCGTGAAGGCTATCTCGATGTCCTCACCCTTCATGTGTATGATGGGATAGAGCGGTTCGGTAGTCATCGTGTCTGTGAGCAAGTCGGCGAGTCCGTTGCGCGACATGATGCGCCTGCCGTTATACATGATGGTCAGACCGGAGTTGAGATAAGTATAGTTGCGGAGCATCGTCTCCACGAAGTCGTCATGGAACGAGTAGCCGACAAAGAGTGTAGGGTCAGGCTGGAAGAAGATGTACGTGCCGTTCTCGTCCTCCGTAGGCTCCGTGACGTCGCTCTTCAGCACGCCACGCTCAAAGACGAGCGCCCTCACCGTACCGTCACGGTAAGAGCGAACCTCGAAGCGGGAGCTGAGCGCATTGACCGCCTTGACGCCCACACCGTTCAGACCCACGCTCTTCTTGAACGCCTTCGAGTCATACTTACCTCCGGTGTTGAGCATGCTGACCGCCTCAACGAGCTTGCCCTGCGGGATGCCGCGTCCGTAGTCGCGTACGGAAACGCTCCGGCGCTCCTCCACGTCCACTTCGATGCGCTTTCCGGCGTTCATCTTAAACTCGTCGATGGAGTTGTCCACCACCTCCTTCAGCAGGACGTAGATGCCGTCCTCGGGGAGATTGCCGTCGCCGAGTCGTCCGATATACATACCCGGACGCGTACGCACGTGCTCCATGTCGGAGAGGTGTCGGATGTTGTCGTCGGTGTATTGTACTGTTGGTTTCTGGATTTCTTCTTCCATATCTGCTTGTTAATTGTCGGGATGTTGATGTTCTTACTGAATGGGTTTCTTATAGCAGCGTCTTCTCTTGTGGCACTCACGCTCGAGGTACTGCCACTGTCCCTGCACCTTCTCGTTGGTCTCCATCTCGACATGCGTCTCGCCCCACTCGAAGCCATACTTCTGATATCTGGGGATGAGGTCGTAAAAGAGGAGAGCGTTGGCGCCCTTTGAGCGATATTCGGGCAGAACGCCTACGAGCAGCAGGTCCACCACCTTGGTCTTATGCTGCTTCAGCGCACGCAGGATATGTATCCATCCGAAGGGGAAGAGGCGACCGCGGCGGCACTTCTGGAGCGCTCTTGTCAGCGACGGCAGCGTGATGCCCACGCCGATGAGCTTGTGGTCGGGCGTGTTCCAGTCTTCGATGAGCGAAACAAGGCTGAGGTCAATCATCGGCAGATACATCTTGACGTACTGATCTATCTGGCGCTGCGTAAGCGTAGAGTAGCCATAGAGGTCCTTGAACGTGGCGTTGATGACGTCGAAGATGCGCTGTCCGTATCCGTTCTCACCGAAAATCTCGTCCTTTTTGATTTTCTTGATGTGGAGATTATATCGCTTCTGAATCATCTCCGCCACCTTGGCGTACTTCTCCGGCATCTTCTCGGGCACGTAGAGCTTATACTCCACGTAGTCGTTGTCTTTCACCCAACCGCCCATGCGCTCCATGTGCTCGGGGTAATAGGCGTAGTTGTAGGCTGTGGCCTGTGTGCCAAGCTCCTCGAATCCCTTGATTAGCATTCCCTCGGGGTCCATGTCGGTGAATCCGAGCGGACCGATTATCTCGGTCATTCCCTTGGAACGTCCGTAGTCTTCCACCGCCTTGAGCAGCGCTGTAGACACCTCGATGTCGTCCACAAAGTCAATCCATCCGAAGCGGACAGCCTTGATCTGCCACTTCTCGTTGGCGCTGTTGTTGATGATGGCAGCCACACGGCCTACCACCTTGCCGTCACGATAGGCGATGAAGTATTCAGCCTCGCAGAAGTCGAATGCTGCGTTCTTGTCCTTGCGGAGCGTGTTCACCTCGTCTGTGTAGAGGTTAGGCGCATCATAGGGATTGCCTTCATAGAGGTCGTAATGGAACTCGATGAATGTTCTCAAGTCGCGTCGCGACTCTACTTTCTTGATTTCTATTGCTGACATGCTGTTTTCTTATTTTTGTTGATATATCACTCCGGCATGCTTGGGGCGTTTCGGAGCCGTATCACTTTCTTTTATAAAGTCTTATGAAATGTCTTAATTTGCAAATATACTGAAAAATGGCCAAACGGACGAACCTTTGTCTTAGATTTGTTGTTATTCGGTTCATTTTAAGTGGTTAAGCCCGTTTTTCTCTGCTTTATGTCATTCCTTGTGCGTTATGACAAGCACATGTTCGTCGCCGGCTGTGGTGGTGGCGAAGATATAGGTATCGCCACCGTCTTTCAGCTTGAGCTTCTTGCGCAATATGGCCACGGTCATTGGGAAATTACGCACGGTGATGTTGGCGCTTGCGACATTGCGCAGCGCCTCTTTCAGCTGCCGCTTGTTGAAAGACGTGACGGTGTCTACGGCAAACCGTCTGCCGGGGAAGCCCTGAACAAGCTGCTCAGAGGTGAAGAGATGACTGTTATCGCTTATCTGGCGGGCGCCGAACGTCAGTTCCAACTCGCGGAAGCATCCCGCTTTCATAACCGAAGCGTTGGGCTCGTAGAGATAAGAGGGAGTGTGGTCGGCGCTGAGAAGGAGCGACAACATTGCGCTCTGAGGCGTTATATCGTCCTGCTGGAATGCATGCTGTACGTCTATGGCGTAACTGCCGTCTGATGTATAGCGGAAAGCGAAGGAGGACGAGGGGAGGTCGGCGCATCTTACGCTGACGTAATCATGCCCATAGGCTTGCTTATTGTCGTCCTTATGCGCTTCTCCACGCTTCATATCGAGCGTAAGCAGGAGTTCCTTACACTCTCCGTCCACTGCCACAATGTCAACGTCGGTGACAAGAGGATGGAGGTCAGAGACGGCTTTGTGCCAGTCGAGCATCGGCGAGAGCTTTATCATCACGTAGCGTGCCTTGCGACGGAGGGCAGGAAGCAACTCCATCACGTCCGGCGTGCAGTCTGAAATGGCGAAGGTTCGTGCTCCGTGGGCGTCGCGACGGGCAGGATCGATAAATATCAGGGTTTGCGGGTCGATGGTCTGAAGCTGCTCTACGGCATCGCCGCACACCACCGAGGCATTATCGGCACCGAGCACCTTGAGGTTATGCTCCACGACTTGGCACAGTTCGGCATTGCGTTCTGTGTATTGAGCACGGCTGAAGTGGCGCGAAACGAAATAGAAATCTACGCCGAAGCCACCCGTCAGGTCCGTCATGGACGTTCCACTGCCTTTGTCCGAGGCATCTTCCTCGCCCTTAAACGAATCTAAAAGCCGACGAACAGCCTCAGCCTTATACAGCGCTGTAGCCTCAGAAGAGCATTGCTCCATGGAGAGGTGTGGCGGATAGACGATGTCTTGGTTGGCAGCGAAGGACGGCAACTTGCGTCTTGCCGCCTGCCATCCCTGTATCTGCGAGAGGGCATAGGGCATGTCTACGTCAGGAAAGCGCGATGCCTGAAGGGCAAGCTGGCGAGGATCGTCAGTGCGATGGGCAACGATAAATTCGGCTGTTGTCATGAAAGATGTTATTCGTTGATTGATAATTGTTTTGCGGGTGCAAAGTTACTACTTTTTAATATGTCTGAGAGATATAAATGATGTATTTTGTGTTCGATATGTAAGATTGAGATTGCAAAACACATATATAAATAAAAATACAAAGAAAAATCCCGCTATTTTTTTTTGCCAATTACAGTTCCTTTGCTACCTTTGCCAAAGATTGCACAATGAACGGTCATTTGCGCAATATCCATGACAAGACTCTTATACACTTAAACAAAAAATATGGAACCTATCTTTAACTTAAAATCCTTGCCCGAGCGTCTGCGTTCGCTTGGAAAACGCGTTACAGTAGCTGTAGCATGTCCTGCTGACTCACACACTGAAGAAGTGGTAGAGCGCAGCATCCGTGAAGAAATCGCCGACTTTATCCTTGTCGCTGTGGCAGGTAAAGAGGCAGTGGCTAAGCGCCTTCTCGCCGATTATCCCGAACACGTGGTAATCATTGACGCAGAAGACGACGACGACGCTGCCCGTAAAGCTGTGTGGGAAGTACACGAAGGACGTGCCCAGGTATTGATGAAAGGTACCATTAACACCGACAACCTCCTGCGTGCAGTGCTCAACAAGGAGCGCGGCATCCTCATCAAGGGCAGTGTGCTGACACACATCGCCATCGCAGAGACTCCGCATATTCCGCACCTCCTCTTCTTCTCTGACGCAGCAGTTATCCCCTACCCCACATACGAGCAGTTTGACGCCATCGTGGGATACATCACCGACACATTCCGTAGCATCACCGGCAAGGCCGTTCCGCGCGTTGCCCTCACACACTGCACGGAGAAGGTAAGCGAGAAGTTCCCGCTGACGCTCAGCTATGAGCAGATCAAGGCTGACGCTGCCAACAAGAAGTACGGCGAAGTGGAGATTGCGGGACCGATGGACGTAAAGACAGCCTGCGACGCAGAGAGCGGTGCTCTGAAGGGTATCAGCTCGCCGGTTGTGGGCAATGCCGACATCCTCGTTATGCCTGACATCGAGGCAGGCAACACCTTCTATAAGACACTCACACTCTTCGGTGGCGCCACCATCGCCGGTATGTTGGCTGGTACGACAGTTCCGGTAGTGGTTACGTCACGTGCCGACTCAGCTGACTCGAAGTTCTACAGTCTGGCTGCCGCTTGTCTGAAGGCTTTGAGATAAATCCTCACACAGCAAACCCCTTGGAATAACCCTAAACGATAAAAGAAAAACATAATCAACAATGAAAAGAATATTTGTCATCAATCCTGGCTGTACATCCACAAAGGTGGCAGTATACGAGGACGAGAATCCCGTTTGGACCTCCGACGGCTTACATGACCCTGCAGAAATTGATAAGTTCTCGACCATCAACGAGCAGTATGAATATCGCAAGGACTTCGTGCTCAACCTTCTTAAGGAGGCTGGCATTCCCTTGAAGTTTGACGCTGTCATCGGTCGTGGCGGTCTGCTGAAGCCGCTTCAGGGTGGCGTTTATGCCATCAACGAGCTGATGAAGAAGGACCTCTGGAATGCCAAGCACCAGCACGTATGCAACCTCGGTTCGCTTATCGCTGACGAGATAGCACACGAGTGCCACTGTCCTGCTTTCATGGCTGACCCCGTGGTGGTGGACGAGATGATGACACGTGCACGCTATACTGGTCTGCCCTTCATGAAGCGCGAGTCAATCTTCCACGCTCTCAACGCTAAGGCTGCCTCACGCCGTTACGCTCGCACCATTGGCAAGCGTTACGAGGAGCTCAACCTTGTGGTGGCTCACCTCGGTGGCGGCATCTGCGTATCAGCTCATCATAACGGTAAGGTTATCGACGTAAACAACGCCTTGAACGGTGAGGGTCCGATAGCTCCCGAACGCTCTGGCACACTGCCAGCAGACCAGCTCGTTCGTCTTTGCTTCTCTGGCAAGTACACAGAGCACGAGATAATGAAGATGCTCTCAGGCAACGCCGGTTGTCAGGCTCTCCTCGGCATGAAGGACATGAGAGAGATAGAGCGTCACGCTCTGGCAGGCGAACAGCCGTTCGCTGAAGTGCTGGAGGCAATGCTCTATACCGTATCAAAGCAGATTGGCGCAATGGCAGTGGCTCTCTGGGGCAAGGCTGACGCCATCATCCTCACGGGTGGCATTGCACACAGCAAGTACTGCGTAGAGGAAATCAAGAAGCAGGTGGAGTTCCTCGCTCCCGTCGTGGTGCTCCCCGGCGAAGGCGAAATGCGCTCACTCGCATTCAACGCTCTCGGCGCTCTCAACGGAGAACTGCCCATCCAGGAGTACGTGTAATGAGTTAGGAATTACGAATTAGGAATTGAGAATTTCCATTTAGGAATTACGATTCTGGAATTCTGATTCAGGAATAAAATAATAGGAGTTGTTCAGGATTAGGCATGACCTAATTCAGAACAACTCCTAATTCGTTATTACAGTACAGCAGCAATTCGCCGTACAAACTCCTCCCTCCTCTTCTTTCCCAAATTGAGAAAGACGGGGAGGGAGGAGTTTTTATTTATCTGCTATTGCTTATTTCACCACGAACTTGACGTCATACTGCTTGCCGTCGGCTACGACAGAAGCGATGTAGACACCAGGTGCGGCTGCGGAAGCGAGCTTCACTGTGGTTACAGAACCAGCCTTGACATTAGAAGCGTCTGCCTCGCCTACGAGCATACCACCGTTGGTAAGGATGGTGATCTTGGCTTCGGCTGCCTCCATGCCCAACTTGACGTAAACGACGTCGCCGTCAGCAACGGCTGCAATCATTCCGTCGCCAAGTGAGATGGCGTCGATGCCAGAGGCAGGAACCACTGCAAGCGAGATGGTCTGCTCTGTAGAAGCGTTCTCAGAGTCGGTGGCAACGATGTTAAGCTTGGTGTAACCGAGGCGGTTACCACTTACTACGAAGCCGTTGGCAGAGCCATAAACCTGAGCAATCGACTCGTCAGCTGTTGTCACCTTATACGTAATCTCGTCGCCGTCAGGATCCTTGAAGAGCGTGTTGTAATATACAACCTGCGAAACAGTGCCCTTACCGACTGTCATTTCCTTCTCACCGATAAACTCAGGAGCACGGTTGGTGAAGACAACGGAGTAGTCGACAGTTGTGGTGCCGGCGTTGCCGTTCGCATCAGTGGCGTTAATATCGAACATGTGCGGTCCGACATTCTCCTTGCCATACTCAGGATTGATGGCAACAGTCATCTTCAGAGTCTTGCCTGCAGCAACATTGAACGTTCCGTCAGTTAGAGTGATGCCTTCCTGAGTGCCGTTCTCGTTGCTGTATTCAGCCACTGTAGCGAAGCCGCTCTGGTCGTCTACGCTTACTGTGAAGGCGTCGCCGTCAAGGTCGTTGACAGTTACTGGTACGTTAGTGATGATGCCCTGCTTGGCTGCTACGACAGCCTCAGTAGCCTCAACAACCGGTGCACCGTTCTTGTCCATGAAGATGTGATAGTTGTACGTCTTGTTGGCAGGATCGTTGGTGCGAACCACGAGAGTGGCCTTGTTGTTGCGTGTGAAGTAAGCACTCTTGGCGTTGACGCTGAACTTCAGCGGCAGCGTTCCCTTAGCCTCCACCTCACCGGCGGTATTCTCGTTGAGCAACTTAATCCACGGCTCGCCCTCTGTGCGCTGAACGCAGGTCATGAAGTAGCCGAAAGCGCCAGTTGACTGCACGCCGTCATAGATTTCCTCGATGTCCACCCATCCGCCGAGAGCCTTAAGATGAGCCATGTAACGTCCAGGTTCCATGTCGCCGTCCTTAGAAGCCATGAGAGCAGATGACTTATATCCGGCAGGATACTTCATCACTACATAGAAGGTATCGGTAGGATTGATGTATACCGGCTTGTCGAAGGTGAGCATGTAAGGCTTACCCTGATAACCCATCTCGCCCGGTTCCTCCGAGTCGACATGCAGCTTGCCGTGTCCTACGGTGCGCTCCGTTGCCGTAACGTCGTTGCCGAGGATGATACTTGCCTCGATGTCCACATTCTCCAATGTGCCGACAGTGCCGACAAAGTAGAGGTCGGTGACGTTGAAGCCTTCAGCCGGTGCCTCATAACGTGTAGCAGCATAGAAGTTCTCGTCGAGAGCCTTGTCGCCACTACCCATAAGGGCAGCGATGGCGCTTGTAACCGGATTGAGAACCGGATGATAGAGTACGGGATACTCAAAGTCGGTCGGGACGTCATAGAAGAACTTCTGGTCGTCCTTCACCACCTTGTTCATACCCATCGCCTTTCTTGCCTTCTTGCCATTGATAGGCTGGCATCCGTTCTCCAGATAGGTCTTCACCTCTGCGAGAGACGGCTTGGCAATGACGTTGTATGCCGAGAACGGCAGTTCTTCGTCGTAGTCGTTGTATTCCACAACAGCGTCGCGTCCAGAAGGACTGAGCTGAAGGTCGTACGTAAGCTTGTATCCACCGTTGTTCTTCATGTTGGCAGAAACCTCGCCGACATAATCGTCAGATACGTTAGAGATGCGAATCTCGTTCTTGTCGAATGCGAGAACCGGTGCCTCAGTGATGTTCAGCTTCACGTTTGTGGTCTTCGTATCTACACCGAGTCCTTCCACGTTGAAGGTCATCGTGTAGTCCTTCTGGTGTACCTTAGATACATTATAGAGTCCGATGCGGAACTTCAGCGGTTCCTTACCCACTACGAGCGGTTCCATCATGCCCGACTCGTACGGCATCCAGACTTTCTGGACGTCGCTTGCAGCGAGCGGACCGGGATCGGCACCGCCACCATTCTCATTAGGAATGTATACCTCAAGCTTAGCCTCAGGCATTGCATACGGGTCAGACTCGTCTGCCATGAACATGTCTGAATTAACGTCAGTGACAGTGAATGCGCGTGTTCCCTTGTTAACGACAGAGAACTCGTAGTAAGGCTGCGACATTGCAGCAGCGTCAACGGGCTGCTCTATGACGAGAGTCTCCGGGAATTCGGCGTCAGCCTCACCTGTGATGTCCATAGTGACAGGCACGCTGACATTCTCGTTCTGCGGGTCGTTGGTCTTGATGTTGAGCGCATATTCGTATGTGTCGGCAAGCTGGTCTGCCAACAGCGTTACGGGCATATTGACGCTCTCACCAGGAGCTACAGAATAGTTCTTGTAAGGCATAAACTCTACGGCGTTGCCGGAGTTGATATACATGTCTGAAGGATTGATACCGCGAGTCTCTGAGTGGTCCATGATGCCGCAGAGTCCGAAGACGCCGAGCTGGAATCCATCAGGCGAAACGAGATACTGGAACTTGAAGGTTCCGTCCTTGCGCATAATGAGCTGGAAGTTCATTCCTGACATCATCGTGTTGCCATAGTTCTTGAATGTCACCACGCAGTTGTCGTCATTGGCCTTATAGTAAACGCCGTCTGACGAAGGAGTATTCATAGAGTGGTTGCCCCAGAACGGACAGATAATGTTGCTGTAGAAGGTCTCTGTGGTAGGCAGACTTGCCGGCGGTTCGGGGAACTGCTTGTAGTCTTCCACGGGAGCATCGAACGACACAAAGCCTGTATTGTAGATATACATCTCCTTATACTTCTTGCCATAGAACGGGAACTCGAACGGAAGCTCCACCTTCTTGAAGTCTGTCTTTTCGATGTAGTACGAGTAAGGCATGTGTTCGGTGTAGTCGTCCACGATGTCAATCCACTCGAACGGTACGTCAAAGCCGTCGCTCTTGGCGCGGAAGATATAGTCCACACTTGACTTGCCCTCTTCCTCGATGAGGTCCATCGGGCGATACCATGTCTCGGGCTGCGGGGCGAAGGTAAGTGTCTCGTCGCCGTTGTTGGCAATGGCGATGTCGTCACGTGTTACGTTAACGCCATACGGAGTGGTGCTTTCGATGGTCTCGGGAGTGATGTTCCATACCGGAGCACCGATAACCTCACCCTTAAGGTTCACGCTTGTGGTCTTGCCGTCCCAGTAGCTGATGACGAGCACGTCACTCACGTTACCCTTATTCTCTGTGGGCAGCGTCACGGCGATGTCCTTGCTCTGACCTGCAGGAACATTAAATCCTGCCTTGATGTCGTCAGCAACAGTGAACTTGCCAGACTTGACAGCCACCTTTCTTACCTTGAGGACATTCTTACCGTTGTTAGAAAGAACCACGGTGCGCTTCTGCTGCGAAGTGCGGAATACCTTACCGAAGTCCACTTCCGTTGCGTCCACACATGCCTCAGCCTTGAGATTAAGGCCGGTGATGTTGGCCTTGAGAGCGATGTTGGCGCTCGGGGTCAACGGGTCGTTGGTTACGACGGTGAGATAGTTGGTCAGTTCGCCTGCATAGAGGTCGTCACCGGCAGCGAGTGTCACGGTGATGTCCTGGCTTTCTCCGTTACCGATATATCCGTCCGTGCTTGACAGACTCTTTATCATCGACTTGGAAGGAGCCACAATCTTGATGGCGCTACCCGTCTTGATGTCGTAGTAAGGAGCATCTACGCCTGAATTCTGGCTGTGTACCATAGCAGCGTCGGTGAATACGCATGCGTCCTTTGCAGCGATGTCGCTGACACCGACGAAGTTGTTGCCACCGCTACCGAACACGCCAGCCGGTGCATAATCGTCATAATAAACCTCCACGCTTCCATCCGGGCAGAGAGCCATGTGGAAGCTCAGTGTGGTAACCTCGCCGGCACCGTTGGTGGCAGGCGTAACCACATCCTTGAAGATGACGTAGAACTTGCCGTCCTTACGTCCGCAAGTAACCTTGGAGTTGGCTCCCATATCCATCCAGCCTGAGTTGGTATAGGCAGATACGTAGCCGAGTCCGTCAACACAGTCGCCAGTGGGCACCATACAAGAGATGCGGCCCTCCATAGGCAACATTGACAAACCACCGTATGAAGATACGTAAACCTCCTCATACTCCTTGCCGTAGAACGGGAACTTGAAGCCGAGCTTCACTGCCGACGACTGCCAGTTGTTGGTGGTGAACTGTGATGTGAGGTCCATAGGATCAGAAAGCTCCGGTACCGGCTCGTAGCTGAACGAGTTGTCGCCAGCCACGTTCGACTTGATGGTGTAGCCGAACTTATGTACGCGGTTCGTGCTTCCGTCTATCTTCTTTGAAGAATACTTCGGGAAGACGTACTGGAGAGGATAGTTGCCGGTGTTCTTGATGGTCACCACAGCTGTCTTCTCACTTCCGCCAACCTTGAGATTGCCGAGATCATACTCTTTTTTCGCTATCTCCATCTTGGCTGGCATCGAAGCCACACCGCGAACTATGAACGAATAAGTCTGTCCGCTCTTGTCCTTGAGTGTAATGGTGCTTGTTACGTTGCCTTCCTTTGTCGGCTTGAATGTCACGGGCAGCAGACCTGAGGCACGTGCCGCAACGTTCATCATACCCTTGCTAACGTCAAACTGGTCTGAAGACGATGTGACGTCGCCCGACGAAGCCTGGATATATCCCCACTTACCGCCGAATACGCCGTATCCGCTGTTGGTGAGTTCCACTCTGATGGTCTTCTCCTGACCTACGAGGAGGCTACCGAAGTCGACAAGCTGCTGGCTGTGAAGCTCAGGCTTGTTGCCCTTTACGGTCATCGTGAGTGCCACCTGGCTCTTCGAGTCTGTTGCCTCATTGGTCTTCAGATGGAGGTTGAAGTTATACGTACCGTTGACAAGCTTCTGTCCGTCGTTACGCATTGTCACCGCCTGGCTCTCGCCCGGACGAACCTCACCGCTGATAGGCTCCGGCGAGAGCACTGCGCTCCAGTCGGGGTTCTGGCTGATACACTGCACAGCCCAAGTAAGCTGGTCAGACACTGCCTCGAAGCTTGATCCCTTGAGCACCTCGCTAAGCTGTGTCCATGTGTTGCCGTTGTCAGAGCTGTAGAAGCTGTACTGTGCTATGTCCTTCTGGTCAGACTTGCCTGCACCGAGCGGATTCTTTGCTCCTGCCGGGAACTTGGCAACCACCCAGAAGCTCGAACCCGGTGCAAAGTAGATCTGCTCCTGAAGGTTCAGTTTCCAGTTGTAAGCCCAGAAGTCGTAGGGAACGGTCTGGATAAGGCTTGCCGTAGATATGGAGCGTGCTCCGTCGTAGATGGCAATCTCCGGATTGGTTCCGTTATGTCCCTGGAATCGCAGACCGGTAAGGTTGAATCCGTTAGGATACTTACGCTTGTCCACATAGAAATACTGTGCCATGGCGTTCGGAAGCTTGAGGTCCGACTCGCCTATGTAGCTGTAAAGCGCCTTCGAATAAGTAAGCGTGTCTGGCCAGTCTGCTGCGTAATAGTCAGACGAAGCAATGGTGTTGGCCTTAGCAAGCATCGGGCTTACTGTGCCTGAGAATTTCACCATCTGACCCGGCTGCGGCTTCTCGTTGCGTGCGCTCGTAGAGATGGAGACGCGCTTTGTGGCTGCCTCAAGCTCGTACTTGAGCACACCCTCGCCGGCGTTCTTCACGTTGAAGCTTGTCTCGCCAACCAATGACTTGCTGGCGTCCACTGCCATTGAGAGCGAAGTCTTGTCAAGTTCCACCTTAGGTCCGGCGTTTGTCGTAGCCGACTTAATCGGCGACACTGCCGAAGCCTTACCCCAACGGTTGTAGGCAACGATGGCAAAGTAATACTTAGTGGTGGCTTTCAGACCGTTAAGCTCGTAAGCCATCTTGTCGCCGGAATACTTAAACTTGGTATCCACCGACACTGAAGGAAGCGAGTTGAGGTTGTCCGAAGCGCTGAATTCCTCCGTGCTATAATATATAACATGGTGGTCGATGCTCTTCTCCTCGCTCTCGGGGATGGTCCACTCGATGAGGGCATTGTCATGCGACGGCGTTACGGTGAAGTCAGCCACAGCGTCAGGAGTGCTGCCTTCCTTGCCCTGCAATGCCTTATAAGCATCGATATATCCTGAACCCATCAGTCCTACGTAGTCGGGGTTCTGCGTATACATATCGTTCACGGATGTAGTAAGGAGCGTGCGCAGCGTCTCATTGGAGAACTGCTTGTTGCCATACTTCGAGAGGATGAGCGCGGCAATACCCGAAACGTGCGGACATGCCATTGACGTACCCTCGTTATATCCGTATGTGCTGCCCGGAAGAGTGGAGAGCACACCATACTGCTGTCCGCTGTCCATAAGACCACCGGGGGCTGTCACGTCCACCCATGCGCCACGGTTGGAGTAGTAAGCCACGCTTCCGTCAGAAGCCAACGCGCCTACTGCCACAGCTTCGTCGAGGCAACCGGGATAGAAGTCGCCTTCCTCGCCGTTGTTACCGGCTGCGAAGATACAAAGACCGCCGTTCATCTTCTCGCCGCCACCGTTGGCGGTGAAGTAACGCACAGCCTCAGAGACAGCCACGTCCTCGTCGCCTGCCATACCCATACCCCAAGAGCACTGGGCTATGCTGGCGCCACGGTCGGCAGCATATACAAGGGCAGCGCCGAAGTCAGCCACTGCCGAACTGCTTGCACGTGAGTCGAACACCTGACAAACCATCATCTTCACACCGCCGGTACCGTCCGAGCCACCAGCCACACCACCGACACCGATGCCGTTGTTGTTCGTGGCGCCCACCGTACCTGCCACGTGCGTGCCGTGGGTATGAGCGTTGATATTGGCAGAATTGATTACGAAGTTATATCCATAGATGTCGTCCACGAATCCGTCGCCGTCATCGTCCACGCCGGGCTTGCCGTTAAGCTCAGCCTCGTTTATCCATAGATTGTCCTTGAGGTCGGGATGGTCAATCTGGAAACCACCGTCGATAATGGCGACGATGACGTCCTTCGATCCGGTCACGCCCGATTCCCATGCCGGGAAAAGGTTGATATCGGCACCAGCCTTCGTTCCGTAGATGTGTCCGTCGTTGTAATAATGCCACTGGTCGGGCAGCAACGGGTCGTTAAACGGCATTGTGGATGCCGCTCTCTGCGCCCTCGCAATGGTCGATGGCGACACCGGCAGGTAGTTCTGGTCGTCAGGAATGCTGTAGACCGGTATGCGCTGTGCATACTGTACGCCGAGCGTAGAACGATAAAGGTTACGAGCTTGCGCCGGTGTCATCGCCTCATTGTTGTAGGTGATGTCATACCAGAGGTCGAGGCCGAACGCCTTGTGTTTTTCCTCGTCTTTACCCGCATAGGGGAAGACGCGCTTCATGCTCACTGCACCAAGCTTCGACGCCGTGACGTCTAATTGCTTGACACCCGTCTTTACATAGCGCGCACCAGCCTTGAGCTTTCCGTCAGTAGGGAGCTTCGCGGCTTCGACGAGCGACGCCACCTCCCTCTGGAGCTTGACGCGCACCACGCCCTCCGCAAACTCCGTCTTGCCTTTAACAAGCGGCTGCGCCATTGCCTCACCGCCCGACATCGTCAGGAATGCAAGACAAAGAGTGGTCAGTTTTTTCTGCATAGTGTTATACTTTAATGTTATTAGATAATAATGTTATTCTTCAGTGCTATTAGAAAACAAAGATTGAGATAAGCAAAGGTAATAAATTATATTAAAGAACAAGAAGAAATACTACGAATTCCTATAAATACACTAAAATATCTTACAAACTATAAAATATTAAGATATAAGTAGTGACAAATAAATATATTGAAAAAGGTGTATCAAAACGCAATCACACGTTCTGATACACCTTTATTATATATACGTCAATGCTTACTTAAGGCCCAACTCCTTTATGAGACGGTCAGCATTGCCCCACTTGTCCATGAGGTAAATCATGTAGCGGACGTCCACGCCGATGCAGCGTGCCAGACGCTTGTCAAACCAGATGTCGCTTGAGAGCGAATCCCAGTTGCCGTCGAATGCCAGACCGATGAGGCGTCCCTTGCCGTCGAACATAGGCGAACCAGAGTTGCCGCCGGTGATGTCGTTGTTGGTAAGGAAGCAGAGCTGCATCTTGCCAGTGGTCTTGTCGGTGTACTTGCCGAAGTCGTTGGCAGAGAGAAGCTTCTTCATGATAGGCTCAGCCTGGTAGTCGATGGTGCCCTTCTCGCCTGACTCCATCTTGCGAACGATGGATGCAGCGTCGGTGTAATAGCCTGAAGGCTCGCCGTTGAGCAGATAACCGCCCACCTGACCGTAAGAGAGACGCATTGTGAAGTTGGCGTCAGAGTAGTGAGGTAGCTCCTGCTCGTAGCGCACCTTGGCGTCGCAAAGATACTTCTCCTGCTCCTCGATGGCGTCATAAACGCTGTTCATAACGCCGTAGCACTTGTCATATACAGCCTTCACAGCCTTGGCATACTGATAGCCGGGGTCCTTGGCGAGAGCCTTCACAGTCAGCGTAATCTTCTTGCCGGACTTCATGATAACGGAGTTCTTGTAGAGATAGTCAACGTACTTGCGGCTGTCACCGGCGAACTGTCCCTCAATGGTCTTATAGAACTCAGGCAGTTCTTCCTTCTTTACATACTGACGATAGTTGTCAATCAGCGCTGCCATTACGTCCTTGTCGAGAGCCTCATCCCACTCGTCGCTGTTGTCCTCGAAGTGGTAGTAGGTCTTCTTCTTGCTGTCCTTCGGCATCATGCCGATGAGGGTAAGCGCACGTGTGTTAAACTCGCTGGTTCTTGCGAATGTCTCGCGCCATACTGTAGCGAGCTTGTCAGCGTCGAAACGTGTGGCGTAAAGCTCTCTCATCTTCTGGAAGTCGAGCTTGCCCTTGAGGTAGCCGGTCCACTTCTGGAATTCCTCGATGCGGTCCTCGAAGTCAGCCTTCTGGCGAACGATGCCCACAGAGTCGATACACTTGTTCATACCCAGTGAGTTCTTCCAGTAGTTGGAGCTCTGAGCGTACTTCGAGTCATACTTGATACGTACACCCTCGTCGGCACGCATGTGCTTGATCATCACCTCCTGCTTCACGCCGCGTATCTGAGCGCGGGGAGCGTTCTCGGCGTCGCGCATCTCACGGATGCCGTAGCTTGAGAGATAGCGCTCCGTTGATCCAGGATAACCGATGGTCATAGCGAAATCGCCTTCCTTATATCCGTCCATCGACACCTGAGCCCAATGCTTCGGGTGGTAGGGCACGTTCTGCTTGTTGTATGCAGCCGGACCGTTGGTGTTGGGGTCGGCGTAGATACGGAATACAGAGTAGTCGCAGGTCTGGCGCGGCCACATCCAGTTGTCGGTCTCGCCGCCAAACTTACCCATCGACTTAGGTACGGTGAAGACAAGACGGAGGTCGCGGAATATGCGGTATGTGGTAGCATAATACTTGTTGCCCTCATAGAACGGCTTAATTTCGAGTTCGAGACTCGGGTCCTTTGCGTGTACAGCCTTAATCATCTCGTTCTCCACGTCGTTGAGAAGCTTCTCGCGCTCCTTGCGGTCCATTGAGTTGATGCCACGCTTCTCCAGTTCGGGAGTGATGTCCTGCTGGTCCACCATGAAGCTCACGAACATGTTCTTGCTGGGGAGTTCCTCCTCGAACGACTTTGCATAGAAACCATTGAGCATATAGTCGTGCTCCACTGTTGAGTTGGCACGGATGGCCTCGAAGCCGCAGTGGTGGTTGGTAAACACCAGACCGTCGGGCGATACCACAACGCCTGAGCAGAAGCCAGAGAAGTTTACGACAGCATTCTTTATGGCGTCTTCGCTCTTGTAGAGCTGGTCGTAAGAGGGCGAGAAGCCGTAGCTCTTCATCTGCTCATACACCGCCTGCGGCAGGTTGTAGAGCGTCCACATGCCTTCGTCGGCATGAGCGGCAGCCGATGAGAGCATAAGGGCTGCAGCCATGAGGAGGTTTTTCTTTTTCATGTAATCTTGATTTGGTTTGTTGTTGGTATTTTATTGATTTATATGTTTCGCAATATTATAATGTATATACGTCTACTTTCTGAAGTACTTTCCCACAACGGGCAGACTCTTCAGCGGCAGGTCGTGATAGACGATGTGTGCCACGAAAGCCAGCACAAGCATGGTGTTTACGGCGAGGGCGAAGAGCTTGGGGAGATGATCGTTGGAGTAGTTCATGCAGAAATAGAAGAGGGCTGCTATAGCCACGTACACGCCTATCGACTTGAGCGGATATGCGATGGGATACTTCTTCTGACCGACGAGGTAAGACAGCACCATTGCCGTGCCGTAACCTGCCACGCCACCCCATGCGCAAGCCATGTAGCTGTAACGCGGAACGAAGATGACGTTGACGGCGACGAGCACCACGCAGCCGGCTGCGGAGAACCATGCACCGTAGATGGTCTTGTCGATGAGCTTATACCAGAACGAGAGGTTGAAGTAGATGCCCATCATTATCTCGGCTGCCATTACGATAGGCACGACACGCAGACCGGGCCAGTAGCTCTCGTTGGGGATGATGTAGCGCAGCACGTCGAGGTAAGCGATGACGACGAGGAAGGCAAGGAGGGTGAAGATGATGAAGAACTTCATAGCCTTGGCGTATGTCTCGCGATTGTCCTTGTCTTTCGACTTGCCGAAGACGAAGGGCTCGTAGGCATAGCGGAACGCCTGCGTAATCATAGCCATAATCATGGCTATCTTTGTGGCAGCGCCATAGATGCCGAGCTGTGTCTTCTCGTCCGTTCCTTCATAGAGGTAGGGAAAGATAATCTTGTCGAGGGTCTGGTTAAGGATGCCGGCGATGCCAAGCACGAGGAGCGGCCAGGCATAACGGAGCATGCGGCGCCACAGCTGAACGTCGAAGCGCCAGCGAAATCCGGTCAGCTCCTTCCAGAAGCATGCAAGAACCACGGCAGTGCAGACGAGGTTGATATAGAACACCATGCCTACGTCCACGGTGAAGTGTTCGTCGTAGAGTCCGAAGGGATTGAGGCGAAGAGCTGGCAATACCAGGAGGTAGAGCAGGTTGAGGACGATGTTGAGGATGATGTTCACAAGCTGCAGAGCAGCGAACTTGAGCGCCTTCTTCTGATAACGCAGATAAGCGAAGGGAATGCACTTGAATGCGTCAATGGCAACGCAGACAAACATCACCGCCACCCATGACTGATGGTCAGGATATTTCATGAACGTGGCTATCTGGGGCAGGAAAGCGAAGACCAGCGCTATGAAGAGGGCAGCTGTGGCTCCGACGGACATGAGCACCGTGGAATAGACTGTCTGAGGGTTTTCCTCCGTCTTGTTGACATAGCGGAAGAAGGTGGTCTCCATGCCGTAAGTGAGGACGACAAGGAGGAGCGCCGTATAGGCGTAGATGTTGGTGACGACGCCGTACTGTCCGCCCGCTGCGGCAAAGGCTGTTGTCTGAATGGGCACAAGCAGGTAGTTGATGAAGCGACCCGCAATGCTGCTAAGACCGTAAATGGCGGTGTCCTTAGCAAGTGATTTGAGATTTGCCATATATTTTGTTTTGTTTATTGTCTATCCGAAGAACATATAGCAGATTGCGATGGCTGCCACCACTCCTGCAAGGTCTGCCAGCAGTCCGCATGCCACGGCGTGACGGGTGTAGCGCACGCCTACGCTGCCGAAGTAGACGGCGAGGATGTAGAAGGTGGTGTCGGTGGAGCCTTGGAAGATGCAGGAGAGACGTCCCACGAACGAGTCGGCACCGTATGTGGTCATGGCGTCCACCATCATTCCGCGGGCTCCGCTTCCTGAGAGAGGCTTCATAAGAGCCGTCGGCAACGCATCCACAAAGTCTGTATTGCCGCCGAGCGTGGCGACAATCCACTTGATGCCGTCAATGAGCATGTCCATGGCACCCGACGCACGGAACACGCCGATGCCCACGAGGAAGGCTACGAGATAGGGGATGATGCGCACGGCGGTGGTGAATCCGTCCTTCGCTCCTTCGATGAAAGCGTCGTATACGTTAACGCGGTGTCGCATTCCGGCAAGGATGAACACCACGATGATGGTCATCAGCAGGATGTTAGCCACGCTGGTGCTCACGACGTTCATCTGCTCCTTGTCCATCTGCGAAAAGCCCCAGATGATGGCAGCCACCACGGCACACATTCCGCCGAGCGTGAGGAGCATGGTGCGGTTGATGAGATTGATGCGCTGATAGAGCGAGGTGACGATGATGCCAGCCAACGTGGAGAAGAAGGTGGCAAGCAGGATGGGCACGAAGATGTCCGTGGGCTGTGCCGCTCCCATCTGCGCACGATAAACCATTATGGAGACCGGTATGAGGGTAAGTCCTGACGTGTTGAGCACGAGGAACATGATCATCGGATTGGTGGCGGTGTCTTTCTTGGGATTAAGCTCCTGCAGCTGCTCCATCGCCTTCAGTCCGAGCGGCGTGGCAGCATTGTCCAGTCCGAGCATGTTGGCGGCTACGTTCATGAAGATGCTGCCCGTAACGGGATGGCCCTTGGGAATGTCGGGGAACAGTCGGGTGAAAACGGGCGACAGCACACGCGCCACGACGTTCACCACCCCACCCTTCTCGCCTATCTTCATAATGCCGAGCCACAACGAGAGGACACCGGTCAGACCGAGCGAAATCTCGAAAGCCGTCTTCGACGTGTCGAACGTGGAGTTCATTATAGCCGGAAAAACCTCCGTGTCGCCCATGAATATCAGTCGCACCAAGGCGATGACAAAAGCAACGAGGAAGAAGGCTATCCAGATGTAGTTTAGAACCATAAATTGGATGTTTTGATATTTATAATGAATGCAAATTTACCTATTATTTTGTAATAACTCAAATAAAAGTATTACTTTTGCATATATTCGAACAATATGGAGAGAACAGGAATATTCGTTGGGTCGTTCGACCCGTTCACCATCGGTCACGCCTCAGTGGTAAGGCGTGCCCTGCCGCTCTTCGACCGCCTTGTGATAGGTGTCGGGGTGAATGCCGGCAAGCGATATATGAGCAGCACGGAGGACCGTGTGGCTGCCATAAGCCGTCTGTATGCCGACGACAGCCGCGTGACGGTGGAGGCTTACACGGGGCTGACCGTAGACTTCGCCGAGCGACACGGCGCCAAGTTCATCGTGAAGGGAGTGCGCTCCGTGCGCGACTTCGAGTTTGAGCGCGAGCAGGCTGACATCAACCGCCGTCTCACCGGCGTGGAGACCGTCCTGCTGTATGCCGAACCGGGCATGGACAGCATCTCGTCCACCGTGGTAAGGGAGCTGACAAGCTATGGCAGGGACTGCACAGAGTTTCTGCCTTGAAAACAAAAAACATAAGAGAAAACATACAATACCGAACAGATATGATCACATACAACGTAGATGGCGTGAAGATGCCAAAGATAAAGAAGCGTGAGACGACAGCGTGGATTCGAGCCGTAGCCGCATCATACAACCTTAAAGTGGGTGAGGTGGGATATATGTTCGTGGACGACGAGAAGATTCTGGAAGTAAACAACGAGTATCTCGGCCACGACTATTACACCGACGTCATCACCTTCGACTACGACGAACCGGGAATAATAAGTGGCGACATCGTCATCTCTCTCGATACAGTACGCACCAACGCCGAGAAGTTCGGCAAGACTTACGACGAAGAACTAAGAAGAGTGATTATCCACGGCATCCTGCATCTCTGCGGCATCAACGACAAAGGACCGGGCGAACGCGAGATTATGGAGGCAGCGGAGAACAAGGCGCTGGCGATGCAAATATCGTGCAAGCGGTAAAAAGATGTTACAAAATAAAAATCAGTTTTAGATATTCGGATTGCTGTTTTTATGGTGTTATGCTGTGCAAACAGCACCAATGCTTAACAATAGCGCCACTTTTACACACCAATAGTGCCACTATTAGAGTGTAAAAGTGGCGCTATTGTATGATAAAAGTGGCACTATTGGTGTGTAAAAGTGGCACTATTGCAGCCTCTTGTGCTTGTTTAGCTCCGTTATTCATTGCACATTTCTTTCCGCAACCGTATAACTACCTATACATCAGCACGCTATCGCTGCACGCTCAAAACTCAAAAATTTCGCACCAAGGATTTCTTTGTGCGCTGAGCGAGGAGTTTTGAGCGTTAGAAATGCAAATATTGTGTCGGACGACAGGCGTTGTCCGCTACTCTTCCATTCCTCCTCCGTAGTTCATCTGTACGTCGGAGTCGCTGCTCTTCTTCATCTGATGGCGCTTTGCCTTCATGTTACCGAAGTTGTAGGTCACTGTCAGGTTCACCTTTCTGCCGCCGTGACGGAAGATCTGATGGCGCGTGAAGTTCTCGCCGCTTGTGAAGGTCTCCCATTTGCGCGAGTCGAGGAGGTCACGGCAGTTTACGGATACAGTCAGAGCCTTGTTGAAGAAGTTCTTTCTTGCTCCGAAGTCGACGCTGTAGCTGGGCTTGCGATAACCCTGCGTTATCACCGTGCGAGCCTCGTAACGTCCAGTGGTCTGGATGGAGATGTCGTACGGGAGGATGAGGCTGGCGGTCATGCGGGCGTTCCATGCGAAGTTATGGTCCTCCTTGCCCGTCACCGTCTGACCGTCGATGTCGTACGAGAATCCGTTGAGCTTATAGTAATAAGCGTTGGCGGAGGTGGTGAGGTCGAGGATGCGGAAGAGATTGTTCTTCAATGTCAACTCCAGACCTGACGACAGACTCTTCGCCACGTTCATCGAAGTGGAATAGAACAGTCCGTCCGTGGAACTCTTGTAGGAGATGCGCTGGATGACGTCTGACGTGGGGCGATAGTAAGCGGAGAGGAGCAGCGAATGCTTGTCCCACTGCTTCAGATAGTTGAGCGAGAACGAATTGCTGAACTCCGGCGTAAGATATGGGTTACCGAACGACACGGTGGTGGCGTCACGGGTATCACGGAACGAATTGAGCTCGCCTCCCCAAGGACGACGCAGACGACGCGTGTAGTTGACCTGCAGCTGCTGTGTGGGAGTCATCTGCCATGAGAGGAAGAGCGATGGGAAGAGCTGGAAGTAGTCCTTCTTGAAAGGCTTCTCACGCAGCGACGCATCGTGCTCCTGCTCCCACGTATAGCTCTCGGTGTTGACACGCCAGTACTCGCCTCTCAGACCGCCCATGATGCCCACGGGGCCGAGCTTATAGCTGAGCGTGGTGTAGAAGGAGTGCTGGTCCTGGTTGTATATGAAGCGGTTGAAGTACTTGCGATCTTCCTCAGCTGCTGCGCCGTCAAACGACGTATTGTCAATATACGATTCCTGCGGCGTGTTCTCCCTTGAGAAGTTGGCTTGATAGCCAGCCTCAATCTTGAAGTCCTTCGTCACCTGATTCTCGTATTCCAGCTTTATCTCCTTGCGATTGTTGTTGATATGCTGCGGACGATACTGATAGTCGTAAGACGTGGCAATGCCGTCCACAACGGTGGAGTCCTGATACCAGTTGTCGCCGTCCATCTTCCATTTGCTGATGTCAGCGGTGAAGTCGATGAAGTGCTTGTCAGAGAATGAGTGGCGGTACGTAAACTCGCCGTAATACATCCCCATGCCACTCTTTCCTCGGCTGAGACGGTCCATGCGATAGTCGTGCAAGCCATCGCCTACGGCAGTATAATAATAAGGTGTGAGACTGTTGGAGCGGCGCTCGCCGTCCATAAGCATTCCGCTGAGCGAAAATTCGTCCTTCTTCGTGGCGTGGAGCGTCACGCCAGCACGGGTGAAGAGATTGTTGCCCCAACGGTCGTTGTCGGCACGATAGTCCTGATTATAGGTGGAAGAAGTCTGATGGCTCTCGGCACGTCCCGTATTTGAGCGGTGGCGATAGCCGATGTTGGCGTAAGCGTCGATGAGCGAACTGCTATAGTTGATGTTAAAGCTGGTGTTGGCTCCGCGTCTGGTGTCGCCGCCAGCCTGCAGCGAACCATAATAGCCCGCCTTACGGTTTTTCTTCAGCACGATGTTGATGATGCCCACCGATCCTTCAGCGGAGAACTTTGCCGAAGGATTGTCAATCACCTCAATGCGGTCGATGCTCTCCGCGGGGAGCTGCTGCAGAATCTGCGCACGGTTGTCGGTGGTCAGACCCGAAGCCTTGCCGTTTATCCACACCTCCACACTGGAGTTGCCACGCAGCGACACATTGCCGTCGTTGTCCACCTCCACGGAAGGCACGTTGTCGAGCACGTCAGACGCCGACTGTCCTGCATTGCCGATAAGCTGCGACACGTCGAAAGTCTTGCGGTCCACCTCCAGCTTCATCGTAGCCTTCTGACCGGTCACAGTGACGCCCTGGAGCATCTTGGCGTCCTGCGCGAGATAGAGAATGTTATAGTGGACGTCGCGCTTCGGTGCGCCGACGGTGAACGTACGCTTCACCTCACGATATCCTATGTAGGACAGCGTGACATTGTAAGAGCCGTCGTCAAGACCGCTGATATTAAAGTTGCCGTTTATATCGGTGGTTCCGCCAGCGACAAATTTGTCGTTGTCAGAGAGCGTAACCTTCACGTTTACGAATCCAAGCGGTTCGGAGGTCTGCTTGTCAAGCACCTTTCCACGTACCGAACCTTGAGCCCATCCTGCCACCACAACTGTGCAGGTAAGGCATGACATTAAAAGACGTTTCATATCCATACATCTATAGACGGAGCATAGGATATGACAGTTTAAGAGAATAAATAAGATTTTGGTTTTTTAACGCTGAATAGTTACCAAAGAGCAATATAGTGTTAAACTAACGTAATATTAACAAGGTCGGCTCTGCTGACTTTTTAAAGTGGACTCACAAATTAAATCTGAGGAACTCACTCCTTTTGGAGGAATATTTTCAATCATGGAGCAATTTAACTCCATATTGTCATCTGTAATCGACTCGACCCTCGGTCTAAGGTGTAGATCGTTCGGTTATCAGTACAGCGAAATCATCCGTTCTCTCATGAGTGTCTACTTCTGTGGCGGCTCATGTGTTGAGGATGTCACTACTCATTTGATGAACCATCTCTCGCTCCATCCGACACTTCGCACTTGTAGTTCTGATACTATCCTCAGAGCAATAAAGGAACTGACGCAAGAAAACATCTCATACACATCAGATACGGGTAAGAACTACGATTTCAACACGGCTGACACTCTCAACACTTTACTGCTCAATTGTATGTTTGCATTTGGTCAACTGAAAGAGGGTGAGATGTATGATGTTGATTTCGACCATCAGTTCATAGAGACTGAGAAGTATGATGCAAAGCCTACATACAAGAAGTTCTCTGGTTATCGCCCTGGTGTAGCGGTTATTGGCGACTTGATTGTCGGTATTGAGAATAGCGATGGCAACACAAATGTTCGTTTCCATCAGAAGGACACGCTGAAGAGATTCTTTGAGAGATTTGAACAGAACGGGCTCACTATCAATCGTTTCAGAGCTGATTGTGGTTCATGTTCCGAGGAAATTGTGGAGGAAATAGAGAAACACTGCAAGTCCTTCTATATCCGTGCTAACCGCTGCAGTACGCTCTACAATTACATCTTTGCTCTCAGTGGCTGGAAAACCGAGGAAATCAATGGCATTGAGTTTGAATTGAACTCTATCCTTGTTGAGAAGTGGAAGGGTAAAGCATACCGACTTGTGATTCAAAGACAGAAACGGATGGATGGTGTGCAGGATCTTTGGGAAGGAGAATACACATACCGTTGTATCCTGACTAACGACTATGAATCTTCCGCAAGAGAAATTGTCGAGTTCTATAACCTTCGTGGAGGAAAGGAACGTATCTTCGATGATATGAACAATGGTTTCGGGTGGAACAGATTGTCCAAATCCTTCATGGCGGAGAACACTGTGTTCCTTCTTCTTACAGCACTTATCCGTAACTTCTACAAGGTCATTGTCCAAAGACTTGACGTAAAGAGATTCGGACTCAATGCAACAAGTCGCATAAAAGCGTTTGTCTTCAAGTTTATTTCTGTACCAGCCAAGTGGATTAGGACATCAAGGCGGTATGTGTTGAATATCTACACCTGTAATAATGCTTACGCAAATGTATTCCAGACTGATTTTGGATAACGCCTACAACTTATGGGCATGATACTGCGTATTGTCTCAAGTCGCATTGTGGGGCAAGGGGATATTGTAGGCAGAAGTGGGTATTTCAGCCTCAATTTATCTGATAACTCAATAATGAGAGGACGTGTACACGCAAGAAGGATATTGAAGGGCATAGTTGCGGATTTGAGGTCATTAATAATAAAGTTGTCTTTAATAGGCAGTTTCCTACTCTCCCACATTGCATTGCAGTACCATTGGCGTAAGCGGGCTTAACTTCTCTGTTCGAAATGGGAAGAGGTGAACACCGCCACAATAACCACCTTTTTATATTTTTCATTTAATACGCGGACTGTAATCTAGTTTGAAATGCTCGCAGAATTCGATAGCTTCTTGATTTCCACATAAAGCAGCAAGAATGGCATATCGCTCAGATTTTGCATCATTATGAAGGTACACTGCTTGCATTGTACTAATAGAATTCAACCAGATTCCTATGCGTTCATCTTTTATTCTCCCTGCACAGAGGTCTTCGGCTGTTGCTCCTAGATACCTCATGCGGTATTGTGTAGCTATGTCAAATGCTTCCACACTATTCTCATAAGCATTTCCTTCTAAATAGTTGACAGCTTTTTGGTTGTAATAATAGGATAAAGTGTTAGCGTCTTCTCTGCTTGTTCGCTCCACAGCATCTGTACTTATCAAGCGAATCGCTTTTGCAAACCATGTATCTGCATCATAATGACTTTTAAGCCCCATATAGGATAATCCCATGAAATAGCAAATGTCTGGTTCGTGTGAGGGCATCGTTTCCTTATATGTTCCCATCCACTGCTGGCAATATATGAGAGCTTTGTTATAGTCCTTTGAATAGCAGTAGCATTGCGCAAAATTGAACACTTCTCTTTCTTCCATAGCATCTTGATTTTCGATTCTTTTCAATGATGCTATGGCTGCGCTGTATTCTCCATTTTCGATAAATGATTCTATTTGAGACCGTATTCCTGCCAATTGGGAGTAGGGCAAAATTGAACTATCTATTATCAATTTGTTCCCCTGCAATGTCACCTTGCCAAGTTTCTGTATAGCCGATAACCCCAATAGCAATGGGACATTCTGCCCCTCAATCACAACAGCATCAACGTTCTTTAAGTGTAACCCAGAAATCTCAATATCTCTCAAGACAATAGCCATGTTGTCAACAATATGACCACTTGCGGTTTGACTTTTCCCATATCCCTTAATTTCAGAATCAGAGAGTTTGCCAGAACGGTATAGCAATTCTGCAAATTGCATTGAAATGGTAACCGTTGAAGCTCCTGTATCAAACACTAGAGAGCGTTTGATCCCATTAATTGAACATGGAACGGTATATACGCCATTCTGTTTCGTAAGCGAAATGACCTTTTGCCCGAAACAGAATGTGCATATAGATGCAATTTGAAGCGATAGAATAAACTTCTTAATAGTCATCTTCTCTTTGGTATAGATAGTATTGGAGCTTCGGCTTTTCATCCTCAAATGTTCCGTAGAACAAATAGACGATATCCAATACTACCGTATTGGCTTTCCATCTCATACCGCACACCGATGGTGTTCCAGACATGTCATCTAAGCTGAAACTGTTATTTCCATATTTTGACCTTAGACTCGAATACCATGATAACAATTCATTGGCATTGAATACACACGCGCCATCGCTGTCTGATGGATAAGTCTTGGTTAACTGGATTGCATAGACTTTTCCATCTCGTTCAACGACAATCATATCTTGCATCCTAATATTGAAGATGGACAAGTAGCTACTTTGACTAACACGATAGACATTTTTCCCCTGTGAAGTATGGCTGAACGACAAAATATCGCTATACTTACTTATGGGTGCACCAATAGTTATACCTTTGAAACTTGGATCACGTTCAAGGTCGGTCACAGACTGCGAGAAGGCTTCTGCCGTCAGTAAGAAAATAAGAAGCGTAAATAAAATCTTTTTCATTGTTTCCTTTTTTAACACCTTAAATTAGCAGACTTGTAATTTTACAAGAAAGCAAGCCATTGGATAACAATAAATTATCCAATGCTTGCATATGTCAGAAAATTCACTTACCTTAGTGCTGCTTAAAACTCAAATAAAGAATATCTGACATATGGCAAAGGTAAACATAAAATCTGAGAAAATCACTCCTTTCGGAGGACTTTATTACGCAAGCAAGGCTTTTTATGCACTTTCACTTGACAAAGTCATCAACGGCACTCTTGGCGTTCGCAGCTCTACCTACAACGGCTACCAGTGGGACGAGATAATGTCTGCCATGTCTGACGTGTTCCTCTGTGGCGGCGACTGCGTGGAAGATGTCAACAGAAGCGAGTGCCACCTGCGAGAATCGCCTGAAGTCCGAATACCAACGAGCCACACAATCGGGCGTGCCATAAAGGAACTCTCCCATGAAGACCTGAAATACAAGTCTTCGTCAGGCAATGTGTTCAGATTCAACACCAACCCAAGACTCAATGACCTTCTGATGAAACTCAACATGAAGATGTGACTGTTCAAATCCGGCCAGACAGTCAACGTGGATTTCGACCATGTTTTCGTCAAGACGGAAAAAGCCGATGCGAAGTACTCGTACAAGCAAGCTTACGGCTATTTCCCTGGCGTCGTCTCAATAGACGGCATCATTGCGTACATCGAAAACCGTGACGGCAATACACCCGTCAAATTCCACCAGGCAGACACGCTATCAAGGGCTTTCAAGCTGCTTCATTCATACGGCTTGCACATAGGCACCTTCCGTACCGATTGTGGTTCCTATTCGGAAGATGTCATAAGGACCGTTGACGGCAACTGCCGCTTGTTCTACATACGGGCCCTACACAGTGCGGCAATGTACAGCCGCATACAGGATATACGTGAATGGAAGCGTGTGGAGATGGCTCGCAGGAAACGGAAGTGACCTCGTTCATGTCAACACAGTTCATGGAGGATTCCCATTACCGCATTGTAGTGCAGCGGACAAAGGAAAAGGACTGCACACCTGACCTTTTCGGTGACAGGTACACCTACCGCTGCATCATAACCAATGACTGGGAGAGTGAAGAGAAGAGCATTATCGAAACGTACAACAAGCGTGGGGCGAGAGAACGCGACTTCGACCGTCTCAACAATGACTTCGGATGGAAGCATCTGCCATGCTCCTTCTTGAAAGAGAACACCGTGTACATGATACAGACAGCCTTCTGCATGAATTTCTTCTCGTATTTCATAAGAGCCGTGTCATCTGTGTTCACCAGCTTGTCTCCTACGTCAAGGATTAAGAAGTTTGTCTTCCACTTTACCACCGTATGCGCCAAATGGACAAGGACAGCAAGAAGATGGTGGCTGAATCTGTATACAGGCATGCCGTATGACAAACTTTCTTTTGGATAGATCCATTCTTTTCGAGGCTTTTGAATTTCAATCCCCAATGGGGAAAGGGGCGTTGTGTCCTAATTTGAACATCTTTGGATTCTTATCGTGCAGACATGCGTGTGCGCACGATAAAAACCTAAAGAATATACGGAAAGACTTTGTCTGCTAATTTAAGGTATTATAAAAAATCCGAAGTCTGTTACCTTACAAAGAAGGTTTCGACCAACGAAAATAACTGTTTGTCAGTTAAATTATCAATACCTACCTTATCAATCAATGTATATTCTTCTTTCTTGTTGGTAATCACGAATTTGCGTTCTTTTCCTTCAACTTCACATAAAAGGTGATAGTTACCTTTGTACGCCTTTTCCACACGCACATTTTCAAAAATAGTATCACCAATTCTGAACGAAACATTCTTTCTTTGTTCTAACAATCCCCACTCTGCCAGATGATTGTTAAGGGTGGTTTCAACAGCACCTATCCAACGCTGACTAACTTCACATTCTTCTGCAAAGTGTCTGAATTGGCGAATGGCAGAAGCAATCTCTTCTATGATGGTTTCTGCCTTTCTGATACCGTTATCCTTGCCAAGAGTCAAAGCATCTTCAAGAGTCTGACCTTGAAGTTTTCCCTGCATCATCAGACAATGCATCTTCTCAGGAAGGAAACCACCGACATTGAAGATGTAAGTCATGTCGTATGCAGGAGAAAGTTGCCATTGACCGCTTTCATCCATCAGGAACGAGAAGTTCTTGTTGTGATCATCCGTATTGTTGGCAAGAATATTGAATACCATTCTGCGAAAGACTTCCTCCTGGGTGCTTTCTGGTAGGCGCATCTTGCGACAAACCATCAGCAACTTTTCATAGCTGTCGGCGTCAGGATATAAAGCAGCCAATGTCTGCATGTGCAATTTGCGTTCTTCATCACGATCAAAACGATGTGTAATGAAATGCTTCTGACCTTCCACCTCTATAATCTTGCAAGGCATCATGTTTATACCTGCAGCCATGGCCATTTTATAGTAAGCCATTTCCAATTCGGCTGACGAGCGTTCAGCATCGCCAAACTTTAGTATGCAATAATCAAAGCCCTTGTGACCGGCAATCTGTCCGCTTCTGATTTCTCCCGTTTCTGGATTTATCGCTATGATTGCCTTAGGTTGGCGACCACCTGCCGATGTTCCGACAGCTATCAACGACTGCATGGTCAGCGATTCGTCAGGCATCAGTCTTACATTCTCACGCTCAACGAATATTCTCTGGGCCAGATCTGTCAATGCCTTCATATTCAGTTCTTCCGACTTTCTGATGCCAGATGATTCGGGTATAAACTCCAAAGCACCCATACCTCGCTTACCTATAAACGACAGAATTTCAAGCGGGGTAATCTCTTGATTGCGAATGCCATTCTGTATGCGCCAACACTCGAACACCTGGTTACCCCAAGCGTCAGGCAAAGAGTCGGCAAGAAAAGGAGGCAGTTTGCGGTAAAGCTTAGTTTCCCTGTCACCCATGATAGGACGTCGGCTGGCAGGTGACTTGACAGAAGCCACAAGTGGGAACGGATCAAGTCTTCCGCCAAGGAAAGCTGGATTATACTCGAAAAAAGAAACACCTCTCCTTGCATCCCAGGACAAGCGACCGATTTCCTTGTCCCAAAGCATTATTTTCAAAGAACTTGCTATCATGACTTCTTATGTCTAATTCGTTGAACTTTCTTTTCTTCCTTCACAAGGTATGCAGATGGTGGCAAATCCGGCATCAGTTCGTCAAGCGCATCTATCTGACCGATTGCTTTCAGCAGCAAAAGGAAAGTGCCGAGCGACACATTGCCCGATGTACCATTCTCAAACTTATGAATGGTAGTGATTGTAATACCCGATTGTTCAGATACCTCTTTCTGCGTCATATTGCTACGCAGACGGTAATCCTTGAATCTTGCACCAAGAAGTTTTACCAATTCCGGTATAGAATACTCGTAATAATCAATCATAATTCGTTATTTTAATTTATACTATAATATAAGTTAGACGGATAATATAGTTTTATATTATATTCTACTTATATTTATAAACGCAAAAATACTCATTTCTTTTCAAAATCCATCAATTAGCTTGAAGAAGATCTGATTTTTGCATTCTTTTTAACCTTTTTGCAAGGAAAGAACAACTCCTAATTCAAAACTCAAAATTCCTAATTCGGACGACATGCCGTCCGCTACCTTGTGTTTTTATATGTTTTTCCGATTATGGGTGCGTGCTGTGCACAAATAAAAGGCTTTACGTTAGGTTGTCGAGAACTGGTTCTCGTAAGACCTAATGTAAAGCCTTTTATTTAAATCCGATAGGATTTGCGCCCATAAGCGGATTGTGGAGTCTGGTTTTGTCAAAGCCCTGCCTATATAAACTGCCGTTTAGCAGCCCTTATGCGTCATGATGTCCAACACCATTTCGTCGGTGCGGTTCATTGCATCGGCACCGATGCTGGTGAGATTGCGGATGGAACGGTCTACGTCGTCGTCGATGATGCCTTCCACGGATGACACGCACTTGCCTTCCATTGAAAGGAGGGCAGAGAGGAGAGCGGTGGAAACGCCTGACGAAATCTTGAGGGCGCAGCTGGGCTTCGCACCGTCGCAGATCATGCCGGTGATGTTGGCAATCATGTTCTTCACAGCAGAGCAGATATGCTGATAGTCGCCTCCCATGAGGTAGGTGATGCCGCAGCTTGAACCTATACTTGCTACTACGCAACCGCAGAGGGCTGAGAGCTTGCCGAGGTTCTGCTTGATATAGATGGCGGTGAGGTGACTCAGGATGAGAGCGCGGATCTGTTCTTCCTCAGTATTCTCGTTCTCATCAGCGTATACAGCCACGGGATTGGTGGCGCAGATGCCCTGATTGCCCGAGCCTGAATTGCTCATAACCGGAATCATGGCACCTCCCATACGTGCGTCGCAAGCCGACGCTGTCTTGGAGATGATGTGTGAGAAGATGGAATTGCCGAAGATGCCGTGGCTGAGAGGACGGTCAATGGTCTTGCCGAGGCAATGTCCGTAGTTGGCTTTCTTCGATTCTTCTGCAATGCGGAAGTTGTATTCGCGGGTCTTGAGGATAAATCGGATTTCGTCCAAGGGAGTGGTGGTGGCGAAATCATACACCAAGCGCATGTTGAGACGGATGTCGTTGTTGGCGGCTACGGCGCCAGCGGGCTTGCGATTGTCCATCAATACCTCACCGTCCTTCTCTTCATACACGAAGCGTGTGTGGTCGGTGGCGATGACTGCAACAGCCTCATGGCCGTCAGCCTTGCAGTGTATCTCCACGTAGAGTTTCTCGGTGATGCCCTGCTTCAGGCAGATGTCTATGTGGTTGTTGGCTGCCACGTATGCCTTACCTTCCTCAAGAGTGGCAGGTGTGAGGTCCTTGATTACCTCCAGGCCATACTCTGACTTGCCTACGATGGCACCAAGTGCGATGGCGATGGGCAGACCAATCATTCCCGTACCGGGGATTCCCACGCCCATAGCGTTCTTTAGGATGTTTGCCGACAGATGTGCCTCTATCTTCTCCGGGCGGCATCCCAGGAGTTCTGTGGCACGTGCCACGCAGAGCGACACGCACATTGGTTCTGTACAACCGACAGCCGGCACTACCTCACGGTTGATGAGGCTGATTATCTGTTCACGAATGTTGTTGTCAAGCATTACAGTATATGTTGTTTTATGGTTAGTTTTGACTGCAAATTTATTAAATAAAATAATGACAAGCAAGAATTATCCCGCTTTTTCAATATTGAGTATAAACAAATCTCCTTGTCTACTTGTATCTTGTCTGCCCGCCTGCCGGTGAGCATACGAAAACAGGGACTTCCCTGCATTGCGTGCTGCAATACGGGGATAGTCCCTGCGTTATTCTTAGTTATGATATATCATACTGTTTACTTCGACTCGCCGTACTTGTCAAGACCGGCATTGAGGAAGTCGATATATTCAGAGATGTTCTCGTCGTATGAGCGGCTGCCGGTGAGCGGCATGCCCTCGTTGTCGAGGAGGATGTACATCGGCTGGGTGTTAGAACCGAACTTGTGGCGCTGGAGATAGCTCCACTTGTCGCCTACGGTGCGGAGTGTACGCTTTGAACCGTCGGTGTCTGTCACCTCCATCTGCTGCGGCAGCGGAGTCTTGTCGTCCACGTAGAGCGAGATGAGCACGTACTTCTGGTTGAGCAGGTCAGCCACCTTGGCGTCTGTCCATACGGCTGCCTCCATCTTACGGCAGTTGACACAGCCGAAGCCAGTGAAGTCAACCATAACCGGCTTGCCCTCAAGACGAGCTGCTGCCATACCTGCCTCATAGTCTTTGAAGCGCGGATGAACCTCGTTCTTGTAGAGATTGAAGTCCTGAGTGTTCATTGGCGGTGCGAAAGCAGAGACTGCCTTAAGAGGTGCACCCCACAGACCAGGAATCATATAGAAGGCGAATGAAAGCGAAGCGAGAGCGAGGAAGAACTGCGGCACGTTGGTGCGGCGGCCTTCATCATCGTGCGGGAAGTTGAACATACCGAGAAGGTAGAGACCCAGCAGAGAGAAGATGCCAATCCAGAGTGCGAGGAACGCCTCACGGTCGAGGATGTGCCAGCCGTAAGCGAGGTCAGCCACTGAGAGGAACTTCAGCGCGAAAGCCAGCTCGATGAAGCCGAGAACCACCTTCAGCACGTTCATCCAACCACCTGACTTAGGTGCTGACTTGAGCAGTGTGGGGAACATTGCGAAGAGAGCGAAGGGCACAGCCAGAGCGATGGCGAAGCCGAGCATACCGATGGTCGGAGCTACGATGCTGCCTTCTGACGATACTGCTACGAGGAGGAAGCCGATGATAGGACCGGTGCATGAGAAGCTCACGAGCGAAAGGGTGAACGCCATGAGGAAGATGCTGAGGATGCCGCTTGTCTGTTCTGACTTGGCATCAATCTTATTGGTCCAAGATGCCGGCAGCGTTATCTCGAAAGCTCCGAAGAAGGAAGCTGCGAACACTACGAGCAAGAGGCAGAAGAGGATGTTGAAGATGGCGTTGGTGGAGAGGGCGTTAAGAGCGCTGGCTCCGAACAACATCGACACAATCAGACCGAGAGCCACGTAGATAACCACGATGCTCACACCGTAGGTGATGGCTTCACGGATGGCTTTCTTACGTTCCTTGTTACGCTTGAGGAAGAAGCTCACTGTCATCGGGATGATAGGCCATACGCACGGAGTGAAGAGTGCGAGGAATCCGCCTACGATACCGGCGAGGAAGATATAGAGGAGTGAGTTGCTCACGGGCTTGTCATACTTGGCAAGCTCTGAGATAACCGGTGTCCAAAGCTTCTGGGCTTCTGACTTGTCGAGAACTGCGGGGGCAGCTGCGCTGTCAGCAGCGACTGCCGAATCAGCCTTTACAGTGTCGGCGGTCAGCCCTTGAGCCTCTTCCTTTGCCTCTTCGGCAGCTGCAGCAGCGTCTGTAGCGGGAGCCTTGCCCTGCTTGTGCAGCTCTACGGTTGTGGGAGGCATACACATCTCCTCGTTGCAAGCGCCGAACTCGAGGTAGCACTTGATGGAATATGTCGGCTTAGTGAATTTCACTTTCTGGACAAACTGAACGCTGTGCTCGAAGTAGCGGAGCTTCATTCCGAACATTGGGTCCATCTCGGAAATCTCACGACCGCGCGGTGTAAGTTTTCCGACCAGCTCGATACCGTCTTTTTTATCGACATGGAATGACGCCTCGACAGGGCCGTCGCTACCAAGATTGGTAGAATAGACATGCCATCCCTTCTCGATCTTACCAGAGAAGATAATCTCGCCCTCAGCAGTATTGCCTGTCTTGAGCTGCGAGGTAAACTTCACGGGGTTTGCCATCTGCGCATTGCAGAACATTGCCACCATAAGCAGCAAGGCAAGTGAAATCGCTTTTCTCATAGAGTTTACTTGAATGTGAATGTTAAAAGATTTTGAATTGTTTTATGTACTCCCACCGGGAATCGAACCCGGATCAAAGGTTTAGGAAACCTCCGTTCTATCCATTGAACTATAGGAGCATCTTCCTATCCTAATCAAAGAAAGATCGTTTGTTTGATTTATACGGCATAAGATTCTGCAAAATTATTGATTTTTTTCGGAACACCGAAATAAAAGAGGCGCTTTTATATGCAATAGATATATCAAATGCCGCTTTTTTCGTTGTTATCGGATTGTGATACAGCTGTTTCGAAATTGCTCGGACTGCTGAGTTGTATGGTCTCTCCGCTGACGGGATGGCGAAACTCTATGCTGGCAGCGTGCAGATACATGCGCTGACGGGTGGCGCTGCGACCGTAGAGAGGGTCGCCGAGGATGGGCGTAGCAAGACCTTCGGGGTGGGCGCAGTGGACGCGCAGCTGATGGGTGCGACCCGTATGCGGAGTGAGCAAGACGTGAGTGACGCCAGAGGGTAACACTCTCAGGACATGAAAGTCGGTGACGGCAGGCTTGCCGGTATGATAATCCACCTGCTGACGGGGTCGGTCTGAGAGGTCGGGAGAGAGCGGAAGGGTGATGCGACCGTCACGTCCGTCGTCGCTCATGGTGCGGAACGGGGTGTCGGGGAGGCGTTCCGGGATGCCGTCAAGCAATGCCTCGTAACGCTTCTTCACTTCACGGGAGGCAAACTGGCGCTGCATTTCCGTATAGGCAGCGTCGTTAAGGGCGAGGACAAGCAGACCACTTGTGTCCATATCGAGACGATGAACGGCTTTTACCGTGACTGGTTTTTCCGTCATACTCTTTCCTTCGGCATGGCGACGTGCCAGCATTCGCTTTACATATTCCTCAACGTTAGCAGCCGAATCGTCTTCTGTCACCATCACTTCCTTGCCTGGAACGGAGAGCATGCCGGAGGGCTTGTCCACCACAATGATGTCTTCGTCCTCGAAGACGATGCGCGGTTCGCCTACGTTTCTTGCACGTTGGAGCGGATTTGGTTCGACGTCCAGTCCGATAAGCATGTGCGTAAGGATGGGCAGACACTTCGAACGGCAGGCAGGATAGTAATGCAGATGATGTCGAATCTCCTGACGCGGCGAGTCGCCCCACCAGAATTCAGCCATACATAGAGGTTGAAGTCCGTGACTGTAAGCATATTGCAGGAGTTTTGGAGCGCAGCAGTCGCCGGTTCCAGCGGGTGGCATCGTTCCGGTTTTCTCAAGGAATATGTCGGTAATGTCGCGTATTTCGCCACGAGCGTTAAGCATGCGGTATTGAGAGAAGAGCCACTTCTGCAGTTCGTCACTCATCTCGCTGCGACGATGGCGCAACGCTTCTATTCGCGAACGATGATGTTCCACCTCCTCCGTCAGCGCCGCAAGCGTCTGGTCCGACTCCTTCTTGAAGCGTCGCAGCTCCGCTTTCATGTGTTGGCTTTCCTTTATCATGGCAGCTTCCTCGTCCTTTGAGATCGGTCCGCTTGCCCTTCGCTCGTCACGTTTGGCCTTTGCAGCAGCTATATCAGCCTTGCGTTCTGCCATCTTATTGGCGTAAAGGGCTTTAGCGTCCGCCAGCCTTTGTTGCGCTTCCTTGTATTCCGGGGCGTTCACAAGGGCCTCAACCTCATGATTAAGAGCCGAAATCTCAGCCTCGGTGAGCTTGAAATGTCCGTCCGGACGCTGCGCATCGAAGACCGGAGGCACGAAGAAAGTCCAGTCATTGCGACCCGATAGCAATCCGGAATAAGCGGCAAGGAAAGCGTAGGGCGCCACTTCCGCTGTCCCATCGCTCACCAATGGCTGTCCGTCCGCAGCCTCATTCCTCACCACGAGCACTCCGAACATCTTTCCCCCACCCTCTCCATCGCATACACCTGACGTACGGATGTAATGCTGCACAGCCTCAGCCGCCAACTCACACAGCGGATGAGGAGTATAGCAGAAGGGGAATGTGAACTGTTTCGGGGGCTGTATATCGGTATGAAGTGGATGTATAATGTTGCTCATAGTAAGTATGATGTATAATAAGAGGTGGGGAATAGACAAGGCAAAGTTAGTAAAAATCTTCGCCATACGCATAAATGCACAATATAATATATGATATTTCGATTATTTTGTCTACATTTGCATTGGCTCGAATGCCACTGGCATCGCACCTAACAGCCGAAAGCATACTTAAAGAATAACATAAAAACAGAAAACAAAATGAGTACACTGAAAAAAATGTTCGCCTCAAAGCTTCTTGAGGTAAAGGCCATCAAGCTTCAGCCCAACGATCCTTTCACATGGGCATCAGGATGGAAGTCGCCGATTTATACTGACAACCGCAAGACATTGGCTTATCCCGAACTCCGTTCTTTCGTAAAGCAGGAGCTTGTACACCTCATCCATGAGGAGTTCCCCGAGGCTACAGCCGTTGCAGGTGTTGCCACTGGAGCCATCGCCCAGGGCGCTCTCGTAGCTGACGAGCTGCTTCTCCCCTACTGCTACGTTCGTCCGAAGCCGAAGGATCACGGCATGGGCAACCAGATTGAGGGCACCATTCCCGAGGGAGCAAAGGTTGTAGTGGTGGAGGATCTCATCTCTACCGGCGGCTCATCGCTCAAGGCTGTTGACGCTCTGCGCAAGGCAGGCTTCGAGGTAGTGGGTATGGTGGCAAGCTATACTTACGGTTTCCCCGTTGCTGAGGAGGCATTCAAGGCTGCCAACGTTCGCCTCGTCACCCTCTCTGACTATGAGCACACCACAGCCATCGCCGCTGAGACCGGCTACATCAATAAGGAAGACCTCGAGGTTCTGGCTGAATGGCGCAAGGATCCGGCTAACTGGAAGAAATAACAAGAGCAGACGAAAATAACGAAATGAGTACATTCGAAAGTACAATCCGCCAGATCAACTATCCCCAGCAGAGCGTCTACTCGAAGCTCAGCGACCTTAACAACCTTGAGAAGCTTAAGGAGCGCATGGAGCTGATGAAGGACAGCATGCCGGAGGAAGCTCGTCAGCAAGCGGAGAAAATCAAGGACCTCACATTCGACGCTGACTCGATGTCTGTGAATGTGCCGCCGGTGGGCGCCATACGTCTGCGTATCGTAGACCGCGACGAGCCGAAGTGCATCAAGTTTGAGACGGAACAGAGTCCGATTCCCTTCAATTTCTGGATTCAGATTCTCCCCGTCACAACCATGACATCAAAGATGAAGCTCACGATTAAGGCTGACCTCAATCCCTTCATCAAGCAGATGGTGAAGAAGCCACTGCAGGAAGGAATAGAGAAAATAGCTGACGTGCTGCAGATGATTCAGTACGAATAACAGTTATAGTTGAGAGTTGAGAGTTGGGAATTGAAAGTTGAGAGTTGTGATTACCTTACATAGCTATAATGCCAGATCGTTATCAATGATAGCATATCATAACTCTTAACATTCGATTCTCAATTTTCAAATAAAAACTCTCAATTCTCAACTCTCAATTTTCAAATAAAAAGCACTCTCAATTAACGAAACATGACACCGAGCAGAATCATTTCATTATTCCTTAAGACGCGCACGTCAATTATCGTCACGTCGCTTAAGGCTTTCTTGCTGGCAGCACCGCTTCTCGTAGCCTGCTCAGCCGACTCATTCGACTTCTCCTCGCTACGCGCCTACTTCGTTTTCGACAATTCCGTACATCAGGATCCGACGCTTCAAAGCGCACTCAACCCGATGTCGCCGGGTGTGTTCTGCCGCATCCATGAGGGTTCGGAAGGCGGAGCGCTGTTCATTTACTTTGAGAGTAACCAGAGCAACAAGACCACAAAGTCAAAGGAGAACGCTGACGACCTGCGACGTACACGCGCCATCGGCGTATATAACAAGACGGGTGTGATAGTAGGTTACGGCAATCTTTCGTCTCCTGCCACGCTGTATGCCTACGACAGCCAGTGCCCGGAATGTTACGCCAAGACCAATATGGTGTCATACAAGCTCAACATCAACTCCAAGGGATTTGCCACTTGCGCCAACTGCAAGCGCGAATACGACCTCAACAACAACGGCATCTGCAAGACGGGAGGCAAAAAACTAATCAAATACCGAGCCACTTCTACAGGCGCACTCGGCGTCCTCAGCATCAACAATTAAGCGGAGGCAGCAGGACGTAAAAGCTCAATTTTTATAGCTAAAATCAGTTAAAAAAGGCACATTCCCCCTTAAAATGTGTACGGAATGACAATTATTCCCCCTTAAAATGTGTATGAAAGTGCCAACATTCCCTCATAAAATGTGAGAGGATATCAGCAACCTACTTATTATCAATACATTAACATAATGGGCGCAGTCTGCATTGACTGCGCCCATTATTAGCGTTTATATTTTCTTACTTCTTCTTTGGTCTGCGGCGTGCCCATCCTTCCTCTGAGAAGTCGGGCTCTTCGCCTACGAGCTTGATGTCGGGATTGTCGATGAACTGGCGCCAGTCGTCCTGACGTCCGCTCTCGAAACGGGCGGCTCCACGCTGCGAACGGCCTCGTCCTTCACCGTCGTTGCGACGCTTTGAGCGCTTCTCATACTGACTGCCATCGTCGCGACGTGACGAGCGGCGGTCACCTCTTGCTCCACGATCCGAACCTGAACGGCGCTGCTGACGTCCGCCGTTGTTGTCAGAAGGCGTGTCGTCGGCGTCGTTACAGCGAACCGTGCGACCACGATAAGAGGCTCCGTTGAGAGCACGCATAACCTTCTGTGCGTCCTCCTCCGGCACTTCGATGTACGAGATGCGGGCAAGCAGGTCGATATGGCCTACGTCCTGACGTCCGTGAACGTTGCGGTTGATGAACTGCATCACCTCGCCCGGATAGAATCCGTCGTCCTTTCCGAGATTGATGAAGAGGCGGCGGTAACCCTTCTCAGGCATGCGCTTCTCGCGCTTCTTGCCGTCACGACCCTCACCACGCTCCTTGCGGTCGTGCGATGTGGACGGCTTGACAATCTCGGGGGCGTTGGCGTAATACTTGAGGAAGCGGCCGAACTCCAGCGAAACAATCTTCTTGAGGATGTCCTCCTTGTCGAAGTACTCGAAGTGACGGTTGATATCCTCCATGAACGGAGCAATCTGATCCTCGTCCACGTCCACCTTCTCTATCTCGTCAATGGCCTTGAAGAGCTGCTTGGAGCATATCTCCTGCGGTGTGGGCAGCGTCCCGTCCACAAATTCCTTGCCTATAACCTTCTCAATGGCTCTTACCTTGCCCTTCTCCTTCGTATGTATAATGGAGATGGACGTGCCCTTCTTGCCTGCACGACCGGTACGTCCTGAGCGGTGAGTATAGCTCTCCGTGTCGCCGGGCATGCCGTAGTTGATGACATGCGTGAGGTCGTCCACGTCCAGTCCTCGCGCTGCCACGTCCGTAGCGACGAGCAACTGCGTGAGATGCTGGCGGAACTTCTGCATGGTTATGTCGCGCTGCTGCTGCGAGAGGTCGCCGTGCAGCGGCTCTGCGTTATATCCGTCGCGGATGAGCTTATCCGCCACCTCCTGCGTTTCAGCCTTGGTGCGGCAGAATATGATGCCGTAGATGCGCGGATAATAGTCGACGATGCGCTTCAATGCCAGGTATTTGTCCTTGGCATTCACCATATAATATATGTGGTTGACGTTCTCCGCGCCCTCATTGCGCGAACCAACCACTATTTCCTTGTAGTCATGCAGGTAGCCACGCGCAATCTTCTCTATCTCCTTACTCATCGTAGCGGAGAAGAGCAGCGTATTGCGATCCTGCGGAACATTCTCGAAAATCTCATTGATACTGTCGGAGAAACCCATGTTGAGCATCTCGTCAGCCTCGTCAAGCACCACGTTGCGCACGGCTTCCAGCTTTGCTGCACCACGTCCTACGAGGTCGATGAGTCGTCCCGGTGTGGCTACGATAATCTGTGCGCCACGCTTCAGGGCGTGCATCTGGTCAATAATGGATGTTCCTCCGTATACTGCCACAACGTTGATGCCCTTGATATACTTTGCGAACGACTTGAGGTCGTCGGCAATCTGCAGACACAATTCACGTGTCGGCGAGATTACGATGGCTTGTGTGGCGCGGTTTGTGGGGTCTGTACGTTGCAGGAGCGGAATGCCGAAAGCGGCGGTCTTTCCTGTTCCTGTCTGTGCGAGGGCGATGACCTCGTTGCCATCGCCGAGCAAATAGGGTATTACTTCTTCCTGGACGGGCATCGGATGCTCAAATCCAAGTTCTTCAATGGCGCGGCGGATGTCGCCGTTTACGCCAAGTTCTTCAAATGTCTTCAATTGCTTTACTATGTTTACTTGTTTACAATCTCAAGCACATCCTCTATCGTACGGTCAAACGGACCTGTGTGCTCGAGCTTCAGTGTGCACATGGCAGCGGCGAATCGTCCCGACTCGTCATATCCTTTGCCCTGTGAACGACACCAGAGATAACCTGCTGAATATGTATCGCCACATCCCGTGGCGTCCACTATGTCGTGCGGTTCGTAAGCGGGAATCTCGTAGAACTTTCCTTCGGCGAGAATCAGAGAGCCGTAGCTTCCCAACGTCACCACCACTTCCTTCACGCCCCACTCTGCCAGTCTCTCGGCAGCCTTGCGCGGGTCAGTGAGTCCGGTTATCACCTCCATCTCGTGCTCGTTCACTTTTATGATGTCGGTATGAGCGAGTATCTGGAGTTTGTCAGCCCAGTCGATGGCAAAAACCTGCTCACCACGCACCTCACGAAGAAATCCCTGAGCGTCTATGGAGATGCGTCCTTTGGAAGAGAGATACTTTATCACCTCCGGCGAGAAGTCGTCGCTGAGCAACGAACCGAGATGGAACACCTTGGCATCAAGGGTGCTCATCTCCTCAATGGTGAAGGGGTCGGCACGCTCAAGCACACGCTGTGTGCGTTCGTTCTGGTTCTCACCATACTTGTTCTCGAAGTAGACGGTGTGGCGGCTGGGGAAGGTCAGCACGTCAATGCCTACACGGCGCATTGCCTCTGCCGACTCCATCTCGCTTTCGCCGAGCTTTGTGACAAGCTGGAAAGTGACGTCCTTCGGGAGATGATTGAACGCATAAGAGAAATAAAACGATGTGCCTCCTGCCATGTAGACAGTCTTGCGCGGAGTGATGATCTTATCTTTAGTGATATGACCGATACAACATATATCTTTCATTGTGGATTGACTTGTTTTAGTCATTAAAAATGGGGTTATCTATAGAATGTGCAAAGTTAGTGAAATTATTGCGCAAAACTTGCTTATTTCCATAATTTTTAAGAAATTTGCATCCTCTTACATACATAGAGAAACATAATATTAACTAAGATATTCCACCATGCGAAAAGTAATAGGTATCGGCGAGACAATGCTCGACATCATCTTCAAGAACGGCAAGCCCATCGAGGCTGTGCCGGGAGGCTCCACCTTTAACGGCATCGTATCGCTCGGAAGGGCGGGCGTCAAGACCGTGTTCGTCAGCGAGACGGGCAATGACAGAGTGGGCGAATACGTCCGTGATTTTCTCCGAGACAACAACGTCGACACATCTGCCATTAACGTATTTCAGGAAACTAAGTCGCCGGTGTCGCTCGCTTTCCTCGACAAGGACAACAATGCTGACTATATATTCTATCGCGACCAGAAGCATGACCACATGGACTTTGCCTATCCTGACATCCAGAAGGACGACATCGTGGTGTTCGGATCGTTCTATGCCGTCAATCCGGCGCTGCGTCCGCAGGTTTCGGGACTGCTCGAATACGCACGCCAGCGAGGTGCCATCATCTATTATGACGTCAACTTCCGCAAGGCTCACCAGGCTGACGTGATGAAGGTTACGCCTAATCTCATCGACAACCTTGAGTATGCCGACATCGTAAGAGGCTCGAAGGAGGACTTCGAGGTGCTCTATAAGAAGGACTCGGCGGAGCGCGTCTATCGTGCCGAGACATCGTTCTACTGCAAGCGATTCATCTATACCGACGGACCAAATCCCGTAAGCGTATTCTCCAACAACGGCTTCCATAAGGAGTATGCCATGCCCAAGACCGAGACGGTGAGCACCATCGGAGCCGGCGACAACTTCAATGCGGGATTCATCTACGGCATGATAAAGTACGGCGTGACGCGCGACGACGTGGAGCAGGGACTTTCCGAGGAGGTATGGGACAAGCTCATCGCCACAGCCACGGCTTTCTCTGCCGACTGCTGCAAGGACATCTTCAACTATATCTCGAAGGAATTCGGTCAGCAACTGCAGAATAAATAAATGACACAACTATTTAAACAACCCAAAACATATCAACAATGAAGACAGAAATCACTTCGTCCATCCATTACGTTGGCGTCAATGACCGCCACAAGACTCTCTTCGAGGGTCTATGGCCTCTGCCTTACGGCGTGAGCTACAACTCGTACATAATCCTTGACGACAAGATTGCGCTTGTCGACACCGTGGAGGTGGACTTCTTCCCGCAATTCCTCGACAACATCCGCCGCGTCATCGGCGACCGTCAGATTGACTATATCATCGTGAACCACGTGGAGCCTGACCACAGCGGCAGCATCGCTCTCATCAAGAAGTATTATCCCGAGGCTGTAATCGTGGGTAACAAGAAGACCTTCGACATGCTCGGCGGCTATTATGGCGTGGGCAACAAGGGCGACATCCTCGAGGTGAAGCAGGGCGATAGGCTCTCGCTGGGACATCACGAGCTGGCGTTCACTATGGTACCGATGGTGCATTGGCCCGAGACAATGGTGACGCTCGACACCACAGTCGCCACCCTCTTCTCTGGCGATGCCTTCGGATGCTTCGGCGCTCTCTCGGGTGCGGTGATTGACGAGGACATGTGCTGCGACATCTTCTGGGACGAGATGCGCCGCTATTACTCTAACATCGTTGGCAAGTACGGTGTGCAGGTGCAGCAGGCGCTGAAGAAACTCGCCGGCGTGAAGCTCGACTATATCTGCTCCACACACGGTCCGGTATGGCATAAGCACATCGAGCGCGTGGTGGCAATGTATGACAGCATGAGCCGTTACGAGGCTGAGAACGGTTTGGTGGTCTGCTACGGTTCGATGTACGGCAACACGGAGCGTGCGGCAGAGATGATTGCAGCAGCCGCAAGTGAGGCTGGCGTCAAGAACATCGTCATGCACGACGTATCGCGCGAGAACCACTCGTTCATCATCCGCGACATCTTCCGCTACAAGGCCATAGCCCTCGGCGCCCCCACATACAACAACGAGATTTATCCGCCGATGGCATCATTGCTCTCCGAGCTTGCCGGACGCAACCTCAAGGACCGCTTCCTCTCCGTCTTCGGCTCGTTCACATGGGCAGGTCAGACCGTGAAGAAGATTCTCGCATACAACGAAGAGAAGCTGAAGCTGGAGCTTGTGGGCAACACCGTGGAGATAAAGCAGAGCCTCAGCGAGGAGACTCGCCAGCAATGCGAGCAGCTCGGCAAGGAGATAGCAAAGAAACTGGCTGAATAATATAGAAGTTTTAAGTCTGAAAACTTGTTTGGCATAATATAAATGCTTATTTTTGCGATAAGAAAAGCTTTAGAATATGTCAACAGACGAGAAAACCATCTTAAAGATAAGAGATATAGCAAAGACTGCTATCCCTACTGGAAGCAAGGCTATATTGTATGGATCAAGGGCGAGAGGAGATGCGCACAACGATTCAGACTGGGATATCCTTATCCTTTTGGACAAAGAAAAACTTGATCAGTCCGACTATGACAGAGTAAGCTATCCTTTCGTATTGTTAGGTTGCGATCTTGGTGCAGAAATCAATCCCATCCTCTATACAAAAAAAGAATGGGAGTCATACAATTTCACTCCGTTCTACGAGAATGTCAATAGAGACGGCATAACATTAGTGTAATATGGAAAAAGACAATCAAAAAATTTTGGTTAGTCTGCAAACAGAGAAAGCCAAACGGTTTTTGACGCAGGCTGATGAGATGGCAAACCTTAAACATTGGGATTTGGCTGCCAATCGCTATTACTATGCCTGTTTTCATGCCGTACAAGCACTATTTATTGCTAAGGGTGTAAATGCCCACACTCATGCTGGCATCAATACCCAATTCAGTCTGCATTTTGTAAAAACTGGAGTAGTTGACATCTCGTATGGAAGTTTCCTTGCCCGCATGTTTCAGTTAAGACAAAAGGCGGATTACAACTGTGCTTATGAGGTTTCTGAAAGTGAAGTTCAAGAGATTGTTGAGCTAACTCATAATTTTGTCAAGACTATTATCAGCCTGATTGTCATCTAATAGCCCTACTATTGCTGAATAGTATCAACTGAAATGAAGGCTCGTACCAACTGGTGCGAGCCTTCATTTTTTGATGCTGGCAAAGCCCTGCCTAATTCGTACAAGCATTCATCTTGACACAATATTTGTATTTCTAATGCTCAATACTCCTCGTTCAGCGCACTAAGAAATCCTTGGTGCGAATTTTTCGAGTTTTGAGCGTGCAGCGATAGCATGCTGATATATAGCCGATTATGCGGTTAAGAAAAGAAGTGTGCAATGAATGGCGGAGCCAAACAAGCATCAATGGGCTGCAATAGTGCCACTTTTACACTCCAATAGTGGCACTTTTATCATACAATAGCGCCACTTTTACACTCTAATAGTGGCACTATTGTATGATAAAAGTGGCTCTATTGTTAAGCATTGGTGCCGTTTGCACAGCAAAACACCGTAAAAACAGCAAACCGGAACTCTAGAATCAATTTTTATTTTGTAACAGGTTTTTACTCTTGGGACAATATTTGCATAGCGGACGGCAGCCGTCGTCCCCCATCCCCCATTCCTTCATCTTCTCAAAGTCATACTCATCCATTCCTGCCTGGCGCAATGTCACGGAGCGGTTATGGTCGTCGAGATAGAGGCGGTGGCGCGGGGCTTTATAGCCAGCGTCGGTCAGGGAGCGCGACTTCAGACCAGCCGTGCGCGGCGATGAGATGCCAGCCATTGACATCAAGGTGGGGAAAAGGCTTACGCTGGTCTCCACGTCCTTGTTGCGATTGGCGTGGAGGGCGGCTGTTATGGCGCTGTGGTCACGACTGTACTGCTCCGATGTCCATACGAGAAGCGGCACGTTGAGGTCGTAAGCCGAGGGCACCGGCGAGGCATGGAGGAAGCGTTGGCGCTGGTCATCGAAGATGTTCTCGCCGTGGTCGGAGGTGTAAATCATCGCTGCTGCGCAACCACGGTCATGCAACATACCGATGATGGAAGCTAAAAGGCGGTCGGTCTGCAGTATGGTGTTGTCATAAGCGTTAAGGAGAGAAGGACGATTCTTCGCCTTTGCCTCCGTCGGAGTGTCGGGAAGGAAGCGGGCTTCGCTCTGCGGATAGCGGTCGCGATAGTTGAAGTGCGAGCCGTATGTATGAAGCACAATGAGTTCCTTGGTGCGCTTCTTAGCCAGTATACGCTTCACGTAAGGGAGGAGTTGCTCGTCGCTCGTGGCTTTCACCACATCCACAGATCCTTCCTCAGCCTCCGATTCAGCCTCACGAATGAACACGCAGTCGTCCGCTTCGCTGCCGAAGAAGTCGATGTAAGAATGGTTGGGCAACTGATTAGAGACGAACGTGGTGTGGAATCCAGCCTCACGGAACGCCGTAATGATGCTCTTCTCGTCGTACAACCTATCATGGTCGGCAGCGGAAGCGGCGGAGAGAAGCATCGGAACACTCTTGTGAGTGGTGTTCGACTGTGACATGGTATGCGAGAAAACCGTCAGTCCTTCCGTGCGTGAAAGCAACGGATTGGTGGGTCTGTGATAGCCATAGAGCTGGAAGTTGGCGGCACGTGCGGTCTCGCCGATGACGAGGACATACACTTCGGCTGAGTCGGCGGGATGGTCTGACTTGGCATCAAAGCGGAAGTCAGCCACGCGTTCCTTATAATTGGCAGACAGACTGCTCTGCTCCACGGCAAGTCCGAGATTATAAAACACGTTGACGGGGAACATGTGGTCCTCTGCACGATATGTGAAAGGACGGTCTTCACCCTTCGGATACATCACATAAGAGAGTCCTGCCACCACGGCTCCAGCCGCCATACACCACAGCGCAGCACGGCGCATGGCACGGCAGAACGCCGTCTCTGCCTTGAGATGACGCGCCCATGAGAAGGAGGCAAGGATGAGAAGAGGCACGTAAAGCACCACAACGCCAGCCACGGCAGGCACCAGATTGTCAAGCAGTTCGAGCATCTCGCCGGGATTGGACGTCACAAGATTAAGGAACATGTCCACGGCTATCACTCCTCGTCCGTAAAGATAAATAAGCACCAGCTGGAAAGCGGCGAAGAAGATAAGCAGGAAGACACGCCAAACCTGGCATCCCGTCTTGCGCGACAACGCCATCAGCCCGCCGTAAACACCCAACGGCAGCAGCACGTTGGCAAGGCAAGCCATAAACGGCATGCGTTCCGTGAAGCACAGCGCCACGTTGGGCACGGCAAGAGAGAGCACCACATAGAAATAAAGGAAGCGGGGCGAGAGCAGACGACGGAGAAAAGTCGTGAGCCCGTTATTGTGAGATCGGGTCATACTATTTGAGAGTTGAAAGTCTTAAAAAGCCTCGTTGATATTAAATATGAATCCTTTCTGTCCGTGCTTGCCGAATCCGTAGTCGAGTCGGACATTCACGTTCTTCTTGAATTCCCAACGATAGCCCACACCGAAGTTGGGCAGGACATGCTTCATTCTCAGGTCGGCAAACTTGGGGAACACCGTACCTGCTCCAGCCCACGCCACGACACCATTGCGTCGCCATACGTGCTGACGGAGTTCGATGGTTGCCTCTATCTTGTTCTTGTCGCGATAACGTCCCTCGTAATAGCCTCGCATTGAATAGCTGTTGCCGAGGAGAGCCATCATGCCCCATGAGGGATTGCCGATGTTGATGGTGGCGCGGCAGTCGGCAGCGAGAGTCGCTCCCTTCCACACGGGTATGTATCCGCTTGCACGGAGGTCGGTGGTGGAGAAGGCATAATGATTGCCGAGGAAATGCGGACGAGCCAACTCCATAAGCGAGAGATAAACGCCTGAATGGGGAGCCGTCAGGTTGTCACGCGTATCGTAGAGGAGCGTCACGCCCACGCCGAGATTGAACGTCTTCGTGCTCTGGCCTTCTAACAGCTCAGGGCGCTCTATGTTTCTGCCTTCGATGTAGTCGATGGAAAGCGTCGGACCTATGAACAGCCGGTCGGCGGTCTGGAACAGCCAGCTCGCCTTCATCTGCGCCTGCCATCGTTTCATGTCGCTGCAGTTGTCATCGTTGTCGCCGTTGGCATATCCCATTCCCCAGAAGTCGGTCGGGAAGGAATAGAAGTAAGTGGTGTAGTCGATACGCTGCTTGTCGCCGGGGAAGATATGCGTGCCGCGGACGCCGAGCATATAGAATCCGACGGTCGACACGTCGCCGAAGAGCGACACGTTGCTTGGCGGCTGGAGCGTGTCCTGCGGGTTGGTACGGTAGAGTCCGGCAGCCACCAGACCCAAGCCGAGCTTCGTGTCCGTGCTGTAATGCGGTCCGCCGATAATGCTGAAGTCGAACCGACGGTTCTTCTTCTCCTTGTTTGCGTCGTTGAAATAGTCGAGGAATCGAGTCATCAGACTGCGCTTCTTCTGCGGCAGCTGGTCAGCAATGGGCTGCACATGCACGGCTGTGTCGGCAGCGGCAAGCGTTATGGGCGTTGCCGTAGCCGTAGTGTCGACGTGTATGTCTTTCTGCTGCGCCGACATTCCCGTTGGGAAAAGCAGGGAGAGAAGCAGGGGTATGATTGGCTTCATTGTATAAAGAATAGTTTAGTTAATACACCAGTCCTACGTTGTCCACCCAGAAGGTGTTGCCCACGGTGCCTACATAGGCTCCGCCGTGGCTTGAAGAGAATTGCAATACGAGGTGTGAAGGCGTCTCGTCAGCGTCAGCCCAGCCCGTCTCTTTCACGAGAACGCTCTTGCCCTTGGAGTTTCGGGCGTAGTCCGTGGAGCGCAGTCCCATGGTGGAGGCGTCATAGAAAGGCTTGTGCGTGATGTTGCCGTAATGTATTTCGTACGTGGCACCGTCTATCCACCTGCCCGTGGTCTTGCTATACTTCACGACAAGCGTGCCGACACGCTTGGCTGTGATGTTGCCATGAGCGTCCTCGTGGCGCTTCTGAAGGAAGAGCACGGTTATGCAGCAGTCCTTTCCTGCCACCGTAGTGGGCTTGGAGAAGCCGGTCTGCTTCACGCGGTTGGCGTTTCCGGGCACCTGAACACGATAGTCATAGCGCAGCGCCTTGGGACGATGCGTGAATGGAATGCCGAAGTTGAGCGCCTTTGGACCGTCCTTCGTTCCGGTAATAGGCTCCTTCATGTCACCGAGGAATATGCTTCCAGCCGCCAACACCTTAATGTTCATCATGCCAAGGACGCGGCAAGTTTCGATGTGCGTCACCATCTTGGCGCAATGTCCCGAGCCGTGATTGTCGCGATAAACGGAGTTATTGGTCTTCACAACGCCCATAACCTTAGCCATGACGTTGCTGGTTCCCCACGGCGAACCGCCGAGATTGGTGTACGGATTGTTGCCGGTAAGGGCACGAGAGGGGCCTATCTCGTAGAGCGTCTTCTTGTTTCCGCCTATCACAGCCGACTCATGTATCTGACGTGTTACCCATGTGTCGAAGTTGCCGTACTTGAAAAGCACGAAGTTGCCATCAGCTTTTGCCGTCAACGGCATGAGCATTAAGACGATGGCTGCAATGGCAGCCTTTCTTATTAGTGTCATCATATTCATACAATTTTAATAATAATTACATGTTGTCGATGGCGCAAAGTTATATAAAAAAAGCGGTTCGGAAACTTTTTAGAACACTAAAGTTTCCGCTTTTTATACATTAATAAGACAATATATCTTAAATATGACTTATTGACCAAAAATGGGTAAATACGTAACATCAAACAACAATCAAGTTGAGAATTGAGAGTTGAAAGTTGAAAAATCTTGCTTTAAACGGTAAATCCGAACAACAATACGTTCTTGTTAATAACATTATGATTATCAAAGGTATTCATAACTCTCAATTCTCAACTCTCAATTCTCAACGTTCTTTATTTTATCAAGAATAAAAAAACTGCATAACCCTTGCTCGGGTGTCTACCGAAAAGTGTAACTTTGCAGCATGACGAAATACAATACACACACGCTGCCATGTGGTCTGCGTGTAATACATCTTCCAAGCAGCTCACCCGTGGTCTACTGCGGGTATGCCGTGGCAGCCGGAACGCGCGACGAAATGGCGGGACGGGAGGAGGGAATGGCGCACTTCTGCGAACACATGACCTTCAAGGGCACCGAGCGACGAGGCTCGATGAAGATTCTCGGCTATCTGGATAGTGTGGGCGGCGACCTCAATGCCTTCACCAACAAGGAGGAGACGGTCTATCATGCCGCCGTGCTGAAGGACGACATCGACCGCGCCGTGGACCTGCTTACCGACATCGTCTTTAACAGTACGTATCCTCAAGCGGAGATTGACAAGGAGGTGGAGGTGATAATCGACGAGATTGAGAGCTATAACGACTCGCCTTCCGAACTCGTCTACGACCTCTTCGAGAACGCCATATACAAAGGACATCCCCTCGGACACAACATTCTGGGGTCGGCTGACCAGCTGCGAACTTACACTACGGCGGACGCAAAACGCTTCACCGATCGTTATTACCGCCCGGAGAACTGCGTGTTCTTCGCGTATGGCGACGTAGACTTCGGTCGACTGGTGAAGCTGTTGGAACGTGCCTGCCCATTGCCGGCGGGTGCAGCGCCGGTGTTGCCCATCGTGGAACGCCGCATAAAGGAGGCTGACGAAGGCGCCACTCTCCCACCCTACGTGGCGCAAACCCTGGAGAAACACATGGACACGCATCTCGCTCACGTGATGCTCGGCACCCGTTCGTACGGCATCAGGGACAAGCGCCGCATAGCTCTCTACTTCCTTAACAACATCCTCGGCGGACCGGGAATGACGGCAAGGCTCAACGTATCGCTGCGAGAGAGGAACGCTCTGGTCTATACGGTGGAGAGCATGACGCAGAGCTATTCGGACACCGGACTGTGGGCGGTCTACTTCGGTTGCGATCCGAAGAACGTCAACCGCTGTCTGCGCCTTGTCCGCCGCGAGCTTGACAAGGTGATGGAGAAGCCGCTGAGCAACGCTGTGCTGAGAGCTGCAAAGAAGCAGATACGCGGACAGATTGGCATTGCGTGTGATTCGAGGGAGGCTTTCGCGCTCGACTTTGCCAAGACATTCCTCCATTACGGCTGGCTGAAGGACGTGACGGCGCTCTGCGAACGCATCGACACGCTCACGGCAGATGAGATTCAGGCTGTGGCAAGGGAGACTTTCAGCGAAGAAAACCTGACAAGAATGATGATCAGATAGAACAAGAAAACGCCTGCAAAACCCATTTGGCTTTGCAGGCGTTTTCTTATAATGAGTTAGTTAAGGCTATTTCTTTACAACCTTCTTGCCGTTCACTACGTAGATGCCCTTAGGGAGCTGTGCGAGTGATGTGGCGTTCTTGCGTACGATACGTCCGTCCACTGTGTAGACATCGGCGGGATGCCGGGCGTCGATGGTGACGTTATGGATGTCGGTCTGGCAAGCGTCGTCATATGCAGCAGTAGACTCACCACCTGCATATACGGCAGAAACGCTGTAACGTGTGGCATCAGCATTCGGGTCGTAGGTCACGGTTGTAGATGTGGCATCGGCAGGAAGCGTAGCCACCAACTCGTCGTTGCGGTATACATTATATCCCTTCAGCTTGCCGTATCCGGCATAATAATAGACGTCGTCAAGGAGCAGACAGTATGCGTCTTTCTCCTTCGTGGTGCAGCGGATGGCGAAGTAGTTGGCGCCGTCGGGGAGTTCGGCTGTGAACGAATTCCACTTACCGCCTGACTGCGTAAACTTAGACACAGTCTGGAAGTCGGCATGGTCGGCAGTCTTGTCCGAATAGAGCACCTCTATGGTCTGCGGATAGCGGATGTTCATCATGTCAGGCTGAGCGTTGTTGGCCCAGAAGAGAATGGTCTGTGCCTCACCTGAAAGCATCGGAGAAATAAGCCAGTCGTCTGTATCGTAGTATGTTCTGCCATCACAGCTATACATAGACATCAGGCACTTCTCGCCACTGCGGGGAGCGATGGACGAGTTCTGCGAAGTGATGCCCGGCTGGATGGCTTCGGGATTGAATACGATGTACGTATAGTTCTCGCCCTCGTGCGGGAAAGGCATGCCGTAAGACGCCCACCAGCCGCCAGTGGTGTTGCCCTTCTTGCCGGTGTATGTAGTCCAGTCGCCGAACTGATTTACTGTCCAGCTGTCATAATCCTCGAAATCCTCGGTCATGCGCTTGTTGACAGCCTTCGGTGTGCTCCATGTCATAGTGAGCTTGTTGGCAGCAGCGTCCTTTGACGAGCTGAACGATGCGGGCATCGGCACGTTGGAATCGATGACCTTGGCCTCAGCGTAAGCCGTATTGTCAGCCTTATATTCGTCAGCGTCGTAGGTTACTGTTGCCTTAAGATTCATCTTCTCAGAACGGCTTGTCACCGGACTGACGAAGTCTGCCTTGAATGTCTTCTCAGCAAGAGGCTGCAATGCCTCGCTTACCTTCTGCGAGAACAGCTCCTTATTGCCTGAAGTCAGGGTGACGGTGTAACCTGAAGCTGCCTTTTCGCCGCTGTTGATGACGGTCACGCTAACCGGAGTCTTCACGCCGCGATGGATTTCGGACGGTGCAGAGAGAGCCACGGAGAGGTCGTTGGTGTAAGTATTGCGCACGCAAACGTCGTCCAGCTTGAGAATGCCGTAGATGGAAGCGGTGGCCTTGAAGGTGATGATGACGTAAGGCTCTGACGCCATTGCAGCAGGAATGCTGAATGATGTGCGGTGCCAATCGTCTGCCTTACCTGACACATTGTTGTAGTCAACAGTTCCGATGAGCGTCTGTGTGCCGTCGGGTGTGGAAGCATAAACGTCGAGAACGATGTCCTTGTCGGCTGTTCCACTGTGATTGAACGTCACAATGGGCTTTGCAACACCACCGAGAGCAATCTTGCCCGAGCTGATATCGGCTGTGCCTCCGTTCTTGTATGACGTGAAGGTGAGGCAGTTGTTGTCGCCGTCAGAAGATGTCTGCGTGTTCTGGAGGAATCCCAAGCCGTTCTCTTCGTCAGCGGTAAGCGACCACCAGAGCGGTGCGCCTTCCTCTGTGGTGAAGCCTGAACGGAACGGGAGCTGGTAAGCAGCGCCGGTGATGACAGCCGGTGAGAGAACCGGTGTGCTCTCGCCCTTATCGTTCTTTGCAGAGACAGCGTAGAGACGGAGCTGCTGAGCGCCCTCCGTTGTGGAGATGTTGTCGCTGTAAGTATTGTCCTTCGGCGAATGGAGGAGCTGCAGGTTGGTCACGCCACCGTTGGAGCGAGCACGATAAACGTTGAACGTTACGTCGTCCGTGATGACTGCGCCACCGTTGGTGCCGCGTGCAGAAGCCTTGTCCCAAGTGAGGTTTACGGAGCTTTGCTTGTCATTAACCTTCAGTCCGGTGGGCACAGCGGGAACGTCAAGACCGACGTACTGCGAAACAATCTTAGGTGTACCGGCTCCTGCGGATGTATATGCTGTAACGGTGTAGTTGTTGAATCCGGCTACGGGCGAGTTGTCCTCGCATGTAAGAGTCTGACCAGCCTTGCCAGCACCGAACTCCTTAACGGTCTTGCCGTCGCGTGTAACGATGGTCTTGGTGATGGCGCCGACGGTGTTGCCAGCCACGTTCTTCTCAGGGAGACGGAACGAAACGGTGGCGCGGAGCGCTGCGCTCGGATCGGGAGTGACGGTGAAGTTCTCCACAGCAGCCGGTCCGTTGAGCACACCGTTGTCGAGTATCTCTATATCGTCAACGAAGATCTTGCCGGTTCCAGCCTTGCTGATGGCGTGGATGCCGAGATAGAATATCTGGTCCTTTGACACGTTGAACGTTGTCTCCAGCGTCTTTGCGTTGTTGCTGTCTGTGAGCTTTGTCTCAGGAGCCACCACGTTGGCCATTCCTGCCACAGTGGCAGCGTTGCCCCACTTGGCCTCAACATACTCTGCATAGAGCGACATTGAGTTGCGTGCCTTGAAGCGGACGGTGTAAGAATGGTTGGCTTGAAGCTGTACGGGAGGAGTGAAGAGCCAGTCATCGGCTGTCTTCTTGGCGTCTGTCGACTCGTACTGTGCGCACATATTCTTCTCGTGCCATGACCAAGTGTATTTGTCGCTGTTGGCATCAAGGACAGTATAGAGGTCGAAGTCGTTCTCCGTGTCGAACGATTCGTGGTAAGGAGGCTGGATGTTGTCGCCGAAACGCACGGCAGGAGTGCGGCGCTCCTCACCGCGCTTCGTACCGTTTACGGGCGTAATGCCGTAATAGTAATTGCGCAGCTGACGGTCTGTAAAGGTCTCAGAGAATGTCGTGGCGCTTGTTCCGCTTGCTACAGTCGTACCGTCAGGATAGCGAACGACGTCATACTTGAGTGCTCCGAGATAGCCTCCGTTGAGCGTTCCGCTGGGCGCACCCCAAGTAACAGTGGACTTGCCCGTCGATTCGTCAATCTTGAGACGTGCGAACGACACCTGCTTAGGCTGGTCGTAGCCCACGAATACGGACGTGGAAGCCTTCTTGCTCTTGCCGGCGGCGTTGGAAAGCGTCACGGTGATGTAATTCATACCCTCGGGAACGGTGATGTCATACGAGGAAGTCGATCCTGCCTTCATCGTTCCGTTGAGAACCTGCTGTGTGCCGGCGTGAACCACGTAGTCCACATTGCCCGTAAGTGCAGATCCGCCGTATGTCTTGGAAGGAGCCACGATGGATATCTGTCCGGTCGTGGAAGCGCCGTTAAAGCTGACTGAGATAGTCGGTGCGGCAGGTGCTGCTGCGTCCGGTGTGGCCTCTGGAACAGCCAGACCGTAGAACAGCTCGTTGTGGGGGAAGTCTGCCACGAGTGTGGCAAGTCCGGTCTTGAGGTCGACGGTGTAGAGAGCGCCGTGCTTATTGGCGTCGAACGAAGCCCAATAGAAGGTGTCGTCGTCCTGATCAATCTCGCCACTCTGTCCGAAACTCTTCTCTGAAGAAGGCGCTACGTAGACTCCTGTAGGACCAATTTTGGTCTCTTCGCCCGTCTTGGTGTCTATCTCGTAAAGGAATCCGTCTGTTGCGACGCCGTAAACGCGCTCCTCCGAGCTGACGCCCATAGCCACATACTTGTGTGTGGACGGCGCAATGGCGGTGCGCTCCATCTTATCATAATTGATTACGCCGAACTCGAAGCTGCTCATGTCGTTGGTGTAGAACTGTCCGTACACCTTTCCCGTCAGCTGGCTTGTGGCTGTCTCCGTGGCAAGGAGCGACATTGACGTCACCTGCTCGGGGGCGAACTCGGAGTGCCAATTGCTCTCGGTGTCGAGGCAATAGTGAGTGATTACGAGCGAATTGCCGTTCTTCTTGTAGTTGATAAGATTATACTTACCGTTATAGAGAGAAGAACCTCCGTTAGGAAGCATGTTGCGTTCCTCTTCTGTACGCAGGTCGCGGAAGTTGGAAGCTGTTGCGGCATCAAATGCCATGAATCCGTACTCCTGACTTGCCGTAGGCCAAGCATTGGCAAAATACATATAGCCCCATAGGTCGCGCGATGCGGCGCGTGCCGCAGCCTTCAACGGACTGAGGAGGTTTGCCGTGGCAGTCCGTGCGGCATTAGCGTCCAGCTGTGCCATTCCCGGCTTGCTTACGGACGTCGCTGCCTGCGCGTTTGCGGCTGACATCGCAAGTGCGAGGGCAACAGCAGAAGAGTGCAGCATGTGTAGATGTTTTTTTGTCATAAACGAAAATGATAAGAATAATTATTCAATGATTTGTAATAGTGTTAGCTAAACAATTAGGCTTTAACGGCTTATGTTGTATTTCAGAATGCAAACTTACACAAAAAAGACGAATTATATGGATGTTTTCTAAACTATTTTATGTAAGTTTGCAGAAGAAACTCTGAACATAACATATATATGAAATATGGGTACACTGAATGATAAATATATACGCTTTGACTGGGCTATCAAACGTCTGCTACGACAAAAGGCCAACTTCGACGTTCTCGAAGGATTTCTTACCGTGTTCCTGAACGAAAAGGTGGAGATACTGGAGATTCTCGAAAGCGAAGGCAACCAGAAGGCTGAGGACGACAAGTTCAACCGCGTGGATATCAAAGCGAAGAACTCGAAGGGCGAGATTATAATCGTGGAGGTACAGAACACGAGCGAGCTTTATTATTTAGAGCGAATACTCTACGGGGTGGCAAAGGCCATCACGGAGCATATAAATCTCGGAGATACATACAAGGAGGTGAAGAAGGTCTACTCCATCAGCATTCTATATTTCGACCTCGGAAAGGGTGCTGACTATCTGTACGTCGGACAAAACAAGTTTATCGGCGTACATACACACGACCAGCTGATGGTGAGCAGTAAGGAGAAAGGAACCATCGTGAGAAAAAGTCCTTCGGAAATCTTCCCGGAGTATATCCTCGTACGTGTAAATGAATTTAACAAGGTGGCTGTTACACCACTCGAGGAATGGGTGGCGTATCTGAAGAATGGCATCATAAAAGACGACACCACCGCACCCGGACTGCAGGAAGCAAGAAAGAAACTACTATACTACTCGATGACGGACGCAGAACGCTATGCCTATGACGAGCATATCAACGCCGTGATGATACAAAACGACGTGCTCGGTAATGCACGCGATGAAGGAATGAGACTTGGACTGGAACAAGGAATAAAACAAGGAATAAAACAAGGAATAAAACAAGGAATAGAACAAGGAATAGAACAAGGAATAGAACAAGGAAAAGCGCAAGGTGTTAACGAAGAAAGACAACGCCTCGCTAAAATGATGCTCGGAATGGGAGAGTCTGTTGACAAGATAGCCACTTACACCGGACTTTCTAAAGAAGAAATAGAGAAGCTGGGCTGATAAAAGATTGGACTAATAAGAAAAAAATTAGGGTGTATCAAGACTGAAGCTACTTCAATCATGATACACCCTAATTATATATTAACGAATATAGTTGGCAAACTAAGAAATTATCTCATTGCATAGAACGATGCGCCGTACTGTGCCATGTTCACCTCGAAGAGACCAGCCTCATCGGGTGTTACTGTGATGTGGCGTCCGTCCTGGAGGTTGGCCTGGATGGTGCCGTCATCGTTGAAGCGGAATATCTCGGTCTTCTTGCCGTTCTGCACCTGCGACCACGAATCGGTCTGCTGGTCATAGAGGAACTTCACCACTTCTCCCTTCGGACTCTTCACCTCGTAACCGTCCTTCAATGTTGTGACTGCATAGATGAGACCGTCCTTGCCGGTGACGTTCTGAGTCTTGCCGATGTTCTGTGCCATCGGATTGCTACCCGACCAGAACTCTATGGTATTGAGCACAAGTGCGTCTGCCACGCAGCATACTGCATAGGCAGGCGAGATAATGATAAAGATGATTTCGTTGAGGAACTTCGAACCTGTGGCATGAGTATTCCATTTCGCAAGTCTGTTGAAAAGCGAGAACGAACCTACACACGAGCTGGTGAGTAACGTAGCGGCGAGAAACATCACCGACACTTTGAGATACTTGATTTTCATAATAGTCGTGGTTTAGATTGTTAGTAATAATGCAAAAGTAGCTTTTTTATTTTATTTATGCCTATATCTATCCACTTTTTTCTACTATTTCGTTACTTTATTGTCAAAATGGCCACAACTTCTAATTCCTAACTCCTAATTCCTAACTCTCATATCCTCTTCATACTGTAATATCCGAACCTGCATCTGAGGCAGTCCTTACGCTCGCAATAGCGATTGTGCAGCTGTATGAGCGACTGCGTGTCGGCTGCGTTATCGGCAGAAATGCAGCACTCACGCCATAGGCGGATGTGAGTGTTGTCCTCTGGGGGCAGAGCCTCGAGAAATGCGGCGGCACGCGCTATGAGCCGTTCGTCCTGACGATGGCGTCCGTAGGCGTGGAGCATCGACACCACGGCATTGATGATAATGACGTCTATGGAAGAAGACGAGAGACGCTTGGCTGACTCGGCGCTCTCCTTTCCGAAGGTGTAATGCGTGCGCCAGTAGTCGCTGGCTTCGGTCTGCAGCGCCTTGCGAACGTCGTCAAGCGTGGCACAAGCCACAATGTTGCTCAAGTCGGCACGCCGCGAACAATAGAGCGTAGCGAGCTGGGAAAGACGGATGTAAGGGAAGTTCTGCGGACGCAGACGCATGAAGCGCCACGTATGGCGGGTCATGGAGACGAGATGAAACTTATGTGCAAGGTATTTCCATTCGCGTTGCAGACGGACGAAGTAAGGGTCGGCAAGCGCCAAAGCACGCTGCTTGTCGTTCATGGCGTCGTCGTCAAGCAGTCCTGCATAGCCAAGGAAGAGAGCTTCCACCTGAAAAGGATCGTCACGATGGTGCGCCACCTGCATAAACGGCAAGCCGGAAGCCCACAGCTCAAAAGCTTCGCTGTTGACTCCGAAACCGAATCCGCGGGCTATAGTGGCGAAGAACGCCTGCTCCCACGACCCGCCCGCAGCCTTTACGCGCTGATCAATGGCATCGCACTTGCTGCTGAGACGTTCGGCTCCGAGCGCACTCATCCATGAATGGACGGCAAGCGAAGGCAGCTGCATGACGGTGTCGCGGCACGGCGGATAGCGGTCGTCAGCCAGAAGGCGCTGATAATTCTGCATCACATGCTGCGGAACCTGCAGCTCCATCTGCGGCGGACGGCTGCCGTCGGCGGTCATGACGTCCATGTCTATCGTAGAAGCAATATGCAGCACCACATTGTTGTAAGCCGGATCCTGGTCGTGTCCGTGCAGAAACCAGTCGGCAGAGCGCTCGTGTATCTCCACATTGCCCACCCACAACGTGCCGTCAAGCCGAATCTTGGCATTGAAGAAGTCGGGACCAGAGTGATGGTTATGCAGACCGGGATCGATTATTTCCACGAGTCGTCCGTCCGTAGTGCGGAGCTCGTGGAGAGGCATAATGCGGTGTTTCCAGATATAATGCAGGAGTTGTTCCATAAGGGTGTAGCGATAATGAGGTGTAAGATTTAGTCGAACAGCGTCGGTTCGGCGGCGTTGCAGCCCGTCATCGGTCGTCCGAGATGCTGATATGCAAGCGGCGTGACCATACGTCCACGCTGCGTGCGCTTGATGAATCCCTCCATGATAAGGTACGGCTCGTAGACTTCCTCCACGGTGCCGGTGTCCTCGCCGATGGCTGTAGCGATGGTTGAGATGCCCACGGGACCGCCACGAAACTTGTCGATGATGGTGAGCAATATCTTGTTGTCAATCTCGTCCAGTCCGTACTGGTCGATGTTGAGCGCCGAAAGCGAGAGCCTTGCGATGTCGCGGTCGATGCGTCCGTTGCCCTTCACCTGGGCAAAGTCGCGCACGCGGCGCAGCAATGCGTTGGCAATACGGGGCGTTCCGCGCGAGCGACGGGCTATCTCAATGGCTGCATCGTCGTCGATGGGCACCTTCATGATGGCGGAAGAGCGCTTGATGATGCGCTGCAAGGTCTCCGGTCCGTAATACTCAAGGTGCAGATTGATGCCGAAACGGGCACGCAAAGGAGCCGTAAGCAGACCGCTTCGCGTGGTTGCACCGACGAGCGTGAAGGGATTGAGGTCAATCTGAATGGAGCGTGCAGACGGTCCTTTGTCAATCATAATGTCAATGCGATAGTCCTCCATCGCCGAGTAGAGGTATTCCTCCACCACGGGCGAGAGGCGGTGAATCTCGTCAATGAAGAGCACGTCACGCGGTTCGAGCGACGTAAGGATGCCGGCAAGGTCGCCGGGCTTGTCAAGCACGGGTCCGCTCGTAATCTTAAATCCCACGCCAAGCTCGTTGGCAATGATGTTGCTGAGCGTGGTCTTGCCCAGTCCTGGAGGGCCGTGCAGGAGCGTGTGGTCAAGCGGTTCGCCGCGATACTTGGCAGCTTCCACGAACACTTCAAGATTCTCCACCACCTTCTGCTGTCCGCTGAAGTCGCCGAAGCGCAGCGGACGCAGGGCGTTCTCGAAGTCTTTCTCTCCTTTCGCAGCCTGCTCCTGTCGTATATCGAAATCTTCTTCCATTACTATATTATATTCTGTCCAATTCGTTACGTTTGATTAAAAGAGGATAACGTTCGGGATGTTTCAGACTCTCAATCTCTAAATCCACATCAAGATTAGGCCATTCTATAGCATTTCTTCCGCTCATCTGGACATTCAATGCATCTGCAATACTCGCATTACGCATCCATGGAATACGGTTGTAAGACAGAAAATAATCCTGCCCCTGCACAGAAATCATAAGTCCCTTGTCATTTATCATCAAGACGCATACCGATGTGTCTTGTGAACTTGACCTTAAAGTCGTCTCCATATTCTGTAAGTATTTTCTCTATAAAACTAAGTTCTTTACTATTAAAGCCAAAATTCTCAGCAAGTTCTATATCTGGCTCAAGCCAATATTTAGCCTCCTTTTCAGCTTTTATTATATGAATATGTATTCGGGCTTCCTCATTTGAATAGATCTTGAACACATATCCATTTTGCTCTTTAAATTTTGGACTCATAGATAAATATATAATATGTCTTTTGCAAAGATAGCGATTTTTATTCAGCTATTCATTTATTATGGTTATATATTCTGTCATTTTATTTGTTCAATCCATCCAAAACCGCTACTTTTGTCTTTATATACTAACCCTCTAAACCTTCCAATCATTATGCTCGTAAAGACTTATTCTGCTGCTGTAAACGGCCTTGACGTCACCACTGTAAGAGTGGAGGTCAACATCGTGCCGGGCGTCATGTATCACCTTACAGGACTGGGCGACACCGCCGTACGCGAGGGTCGCGACCGCATTGCATCCGCTCTACAGTTCAACGGATATAAGTTTCCGCACGGCGACATCACCATAAACCTTGCTCCAGCTGACCTTCGGAAGGAGGGAAGCTCCTTCGACCTGCCGCTTGCCATTGCCATACTGGCGGCAAGCGGAGCCATTGTCAGCAACTCGCTCGACCAATATATGATGGTGGGCGAGCTGGGACTGGACGGTACGCTGCAACCTATAAAGGGAGCTTTGCCGATAGCCATAAAGGCGAGAGCGGAGAAACTGAAGGGACTGATTGTGCCGAAGCAGAACGAGCGCGAGGCGGCTGTGGTAAACAATCTGGAGGTGTATGGCATGAACAACATCATGGACGTCATCAAGCTTATAACGGGTGCTGCTGAATACGAGCCGACCTTCGTCGACACACGGCGCGAATTCTACGAGCAGCAGTACAGCTTCGACCTCGACTTTGCCGACGTGCGTGGTCAGGAGAGTGTCAGACGCGCGCTGGAAGTGGCGGCAGCGGGCGGACACAACCTCATCATGGTGGGCCCTCCGGGTTCAGGCAAGTCGATGATGGCGAAGCGTCTGCCTTCCATCCTTCCCCCGTTGTCGCTCGCCGAAAGCCTCGAGACCACACAGATACACAGCGTGGCGGGCAAGCTGCAGCGCGGCACATCGCTCATATCGCAGCGCCCGTTCCGCGCTCCACACCACACCATCAGCGAAGTGGCGTTGGTCGGCGGCGGCATCAATCCGCAACCCGGCGAAATATCGCTGGCTCACAACGGCGTGCTCTTCGCAGACGAACTGCCCGAATTCAACAAGAAGACGCTCGAAGTGTTGCGCCAGCCGCTCGAAGACCACAAGATAACCATCTCACGCTCCAAGTACACCGTAGAGTTCCCCTGCTCCTTCATGTTCATCGCCTCCATGAATCCATGCCCGTGCGGCTACTTCAACGACCCGACGCACAACTGCTGCTGTTCCACGGGGCAGATTCAGCGCTACATGAACAAGATATCAGGACCGCTGCTCGACCGCATTGACATCCAGTGCGAGATAACACCCGTACCCTTCAAGGACATCTCGAAGTCAGAGCCGGGCGAACCAAGCGCAGCCATCCGTGAGCGTGTCATCAAGGCACGCGACATCCAGACGGCACGCTTCAAGGAATATCGCGGCATCCACTGCAATGCCCAGATGACGGAGCGCATGATTCATCAGTTTGCCGAACCAGACGAACAGTCCATCGCTCTCCTGCGCACAGCTATGGAGAAGTTCTCGCTCTCCGCCCGCGCCTATAACCGCATCCTGAAAGTGGCACGCACCATAGCCGACCTCGCCGGAGCCGAAAACGTACAGTCGCAACACATAGCCGAAGCCATAGGTTACCGCAATCTGGACCGCGGCGACTGGGCAGAGCGCAGAATATACTAACATAAAGCAATAAAGACAATTAACTATATCGACAATATGAACAATTCAATAGAAATATACCGTTCGCAAGACGGAAGCGTCCAGCTGAATGTGAAGCTGGAGAATGAGACCGTGTGGCTGACACAGAGCCAGATGGCTGAGCTGTTTGGACGTGATAGAACAGTCATTGCACGCCACATAAACAATTGCTACAAAGAAGGCGAACTTGACAAGAATATCACATGTGCAAAATTTGCACATATGGGTAAAGACCAAGACCAAATGTACGAAACCGCTATGTACAACCTCGATGTCATCATCTCCGTTGGCTATCGTGTAAAGTCCGTACAAGGCACTCGTTTCCGTCAATGGGCAAACTCTGTCCTCAAGCAATACCTCATCAAGGGATACGTCATCAATCAGCAGATAAAGCTCGACCGATATAACGAGCTTAAGGACGTGGTGCGGCTCATGGCACGTGCCATCGGCATGCAAGAGAAAGTAACGAATGACGAATACGGCGGACTGTTCAATGTCATCTCAGACTATGTCTACGCCCTCGACACTCTCGACCATTACGACTATCAGTCGCTCTCCATCCAGCAGACCACCAAGGAAGAGCCGTTCCGCGCCACATACGACAATGCTATGGAAGCCATCAACGCTCTCAAGGATAAGTTCGGCGGAAGCCAATGGTTTGCCAATGAAAAAGACGACTCGTTCAAGAGCAGCATAGGACAAATCTATCAGACCTTCGGCGGCGAAGAACTCTATCCGTCCGTAGAGGAGAAAGCAGCTATGCTACTCTATCTTGTTGTCAAGAACCATTCGTTCAGCGACGGCAACAAGCGCATTGCCGCCATGCTATTCCTATGGTTCCTCAACAACAACCACGTGCTCTATGCCGAGGACGGACACAAGCGCATAGCCGACAACACCCTGGTTGCCCTCACGTTGATGATTGCAGAAAGCCGCACCGAGGAGAAGGATGTTATGGTAAAAGTTGTGGTGAATCTCATCAACAAGGAGAATCAATAAAAGTGAAGCAAGTAATGTAACTACTCAGCACCCCCTATAGATAACTTTTTTAATTCTTCGGCGGCTCCGCCGAATACAATATTTGCATTTCTAACGCTCAATACTCCTCGTTCAGCGCACAACAAAATCTTTGGTGCGAAATTCTTGAGTTTTGAGCGTGCAGCGACAACATACTGACACACTGTAGATTACGCTACTAAGAAGAGAAGTGTGCAATGAATGACTGAGCTAAACAAGCCTCATAGGGTTGCAATAGCGCCACTTTTACACTCCAATAGTGCCACTTTTATCATGCAATAGCGCCACTTTTACTGTCTAATAGTGGCACTATTGGAGTGTAAAAGTGGCTCTATCGTATGGCGCGGGTGCAGTTTGCACAGCAAAACACCGTAAAAACAGCAAATCAGAACTCTAGAATCAATTTTTATTTTGTAACAGGTTTTTACCATTTGTACGATATTTGCATAGTGGACATTAAGACGTTTTTGACAAGAAGACATGAAGAACATGTTTTAGGCAAGAAGGAAATGCTTTAATACAATTCTTAACTATGCATCAGACCATCATTCCGACTATTTTGCGTATCTTTGCAAGATATATCGCTAATAAACTTTAAGCCGAATATTCAACTAACAACATATTCTGAAATGAAACAACTGTTACTTACTCTCGCCGTGGCGGGCATGTCACCATGCTTCATCTACGCGGCGCAGACAGCCAAAACAGCCGTGCAACCCACTTTCACAGAGTGGCACGACACGTACGTGAACAACGTAAACCGTTTCCCAATCCGCACTTCATTCTTCGCTTACGAAACTCGCGACGCTGCCCTCAAGGCAGACCGCAAGGCTTCCGCAAACTATCTCTCCATCGAGGGCGACTGGAGATTCAACTGGGTGGCTAATGCCGACCAACGTCCTACCGACTTCTTCAAGGAAGGATACGATGACTCGAAGTGGAACACCATGAAGGTGCCCGGCATCTGGGAGGTCAACGGATACGGCGACGCGGAATACGTGAACGTAGGATTCGCATGGCGCGGACACTTCAAGGACAACCCGCCTGAAGTGCCCGTGAAGGACAACCACGTGGGATCATACCGCCGCACCATCAACATTCCCGCCTCTTGGGACGGTCGTCAGGTGATTGCACATTTCGGAAGCGTAACATCCAACATCTATCTTTGGGTGAACGGCAAGTTCGTAGGTTATGCAGAGGACTCGAAGTCGGCAGCCGAATTTGACATCACCCCATACCTCAAGAAGGGCGACAACCTCTTCGCTTTCCAGACATTCCGCTGGTGCGACGGATCGTACTCGGAGGACCAGGACTTCTGGCGTCTCTCAGGCGTGGCTCGCGACTGCTTCCTCTACTCACGTTCGCAGACTGCCCACATTGACGACGTACGCGTAACGCCGGACCTCGACGCACAGTATAAGAACGGATCGCTCGCCGTAAACGTAAAGGGTAAGGGCAACGCCAAATTCGTCATTGACCTCATCGCTCCCAACGGCGACATCGTAAGCCGCAAGATTCTCAACACCACGAAGGTGAAGAAGAAGGCTGGCAAGAAGGTTGCAGAGATAAATGCCACCGTCAAGTTTGACGTGGAGAACCCGCTGAAGTGGACTGCCGAGACTCCGAACCTCTACAAGGTGGTGGTTACTGTGCAGCAGAACGGCAAGGACGTAGAGTCTGTACCCGTACGCACTGGCTTCCGCAAGGTGGAGATAAAGAACCGTCAGATTCTCGTCAACGGTCAGCCAGTGCTCATCAAGGGCGCTAACCGTCACGAAATCGACCCCGACGGAGGATACGTTATCTCACGTGAGCGCATGGTGGAGGACGTTAAGCTCATGAAGCAGTTCAACGTCAATGCTGTCCGCACATGTCACTATCCGGACGATCCTTACTTCTATGACCTCTGCGACGAGTATGGTCTGTACGTCTGCGCAGAGGCAAACCAGGAGAGCCACGGCTTCTTCTACGACAAGGACGCCATCACCACCACTCCACTCTTTGCCACACCGATAATGGAACGAAACGTGCACAACGTGCACAACCAGTATAACCATCCGTCGGTAATCTACTGGTCGATGGGTAACGAGACTGCCGACTCGAAGAACTTCTCAGACGTAAAGAAGTGGATTAACGAGTTCGACCCCACCCGTCCCGTACATTGGGAGCGTGCCATCCTCGGCGACAACACCGACATCTACGCCGAGATGTATATTACACCCGAGGCTGCAGAAAAGTATGCCAAGGATCCGAAATACACCAAGCCGATGATTCATTGCGAATATGCCCACGCGATGGGCAACTCTTGCGGCGTCATGAAGGACTATTGGGACATCATACGCAAGTATCCTACATATCAGGGCGGCTTTATCTGGGACTTCGTCGATCAGGGACTGAGAGGCAAGGACAAGGACGGCAACATGATTTACAACTACGGCGGCGACTTCAACTCATACGACCCGTCGGACAACAACTTCAACTGCAACGGATTTATCTCGCCGGACCGCAAGCCGAATCCTGAGGCTTACGAGGTGGGCTACGTCTATCAGAACATCTGGACTTCTCCGAAGGACCTCACCGGAGAGAAGAAGGTGAGCGTGTATAACGAGAACTTCTTCCGTGCGCTTGACAACGTATCGCTCTCTTGGGCCATCGTGGCTGACGGCGTGGAGCGTCAGAACGGCACCATCGCTGATCTCCCGAACATCAAGCCGCAGACCTCAGCAGACGTGGTTCTGCCCTATAACCTCAAGGAATATAGTGACGCCAAGGACATCCAGCTCAACATGGAGTATCGCCTTAAGAAGGACGAGGGACTGCAGAAGGCTGGCGACATCGTGGCTTACCAGCAGCTGCCCATCCGCGAATTCAAGGGCACTGACCTTGCTGTAACAGCCGCAGAGACAAAGGCTGTGAAGGTGACGGACAAGAAGAAGGAAGCCAATGTGACTCTCGCTGCCGAGAACTTCACACTGGCGTTCGACCGTGCCACGGGCTTCATCACCAAGTATGAGGTGGGAGGAAAGTCATTGCTCGGCAACGGCGGCTCGCTGAAGCCTAACTTCTGGCGTGCCGTGACGGACAACGACATGGGCGCTAACGTCCAGGAGAAGTTCGCTGCATGGCGCGATCCGCAGATGAAGCTCACATCGCTGCAGGTGGACAAGAAGGCAAAGACCGTTACTGCCACTTACGACCTGCCGGAGGTGAAGGCTGATCTGACCATCGCTTACCGCGCTACAGAGAACGGCACGCTCAACGTAACACAGTCGCTGAAGACCACACCGGGAGCTGAAATGCCTGAGATGATGCGCTTCGGTATGGTTATGAACCTGCCTTACGCAATGGACAATGCAGAATGGTACGGTCGCGGACCGGTGGAGAACTATTCTGACCGCAAGCTCTCGCAGAACGTCGGCATCTATAAAGCCACAGCAGACCAGCTGTTCTATCCGTACGTTCGTCCGCAGGAAACGGGTACGATGAGCGACCTCAGATGGTGGAACATCAAGGACAACAACGGCTTCGGATTACGCATCGAGAGCGACGCGCTCTTCTCTGCTTCCGCTCTCCACTACGACCTCTACACACTGGACGAGGGTAAGGAGAAGAATCAGCGCCACTCACAGTCGCTGCCCAAGTCGCAGTACACCAACCTCTTCGTCGACCTCGTGCAGGCTGGTGTCGGCGGTGTAGACTCATGGAGCGATTGGGGACGCGCCCGCAAGGGTCATCGTGTGGAATATAAGGACTACACCTTCTCATTCCGCATCTCTCCCAAGACTCTATACTAAGAACTACAATATAAGTAGATAAACAGAAAAACGGCAATTACGTGAAGCCTTGACTTCGTGTAATTGCCGTTTTTATTATGTCTTGCTCACGCAAGCAATGTTATTTCTTCTCCGTCTTGTCGTCTTCCTTCTTCTCTGGATGGATGATCTTCTTGACGGTTTCGCCGATAGGAAGCTGGTCGAGAACGCCGAGACTCGGCGCTACGGTCTTCACCAACGAGTTGAGGAAGTTGCTTGTTGCGCCGTCGCCACCGTCGAAAACGGTGACGTTGCCGAGCTGCATCTTCTCGAATGCCTTGACCTGCTCGCCTGCAATCTCCTTCCACTGGTCCACCATCTTGTACTGGATGGCGATGGCAGGATTAGATTCGGCAGCCTTAACCATAGCCTGGAAACCGTCAGCCTCAGCAAGGAGCGACATCTTCTTACCCTCTGCCTCAGCCTCAAGCTTCATGCGGATGGCCTTTGCTTCAGCCTCTGCCTGGGCGAGAGTGGCCTTTGCCTTAGCCTCCGCCTCACGTATAACCTTCTCTGCCACGGCATCAGCCTGAAGTATGGCCTCCTGCTTTGCCACCTCTGCAGGCACAATCTTCTCCGCCTTAAGAGACGATTCCACCTTCATTGCCTTGGCTTCCTCCACCTCCTTCTGGGCTTTCTCACGTGCCGTCTGTACGGCAGCCTCAGAGCGAGCCGAAGCCTCACCTGCCTCCTTGTCGGCATTGGCCTGCGTCACCGAAAGCTGGGCGTTGGAGAGAGCAATCTCCTTCTGAGCCTCATTGCGTCCTATGGCAGCCTTCTTCTTAGCCTCAGCCTGCTTTATCTCCATATCGGAATTAAGCTCTGCTATGCGGCTTTGCTTAGCGGTATTTGCCTGCTCCACATTGATGTTCTTCTCCGCTTCGGCACGAGCCACCTGCGATTCCTTCTCTGCATTGGCCTGAGCCACCTGCGAGACGCGCTCCTTATCGGTCTGAGCCACGCTGATTTCCTGCTCCTTACGCGTAGCGGCGATAGCCACTTCCTGGTCCTTGCGGGTTTCTGCCACGCGTGTCTCGCGCTCCTTTATCTGGTTGGCAATCTTAATTGCACCCAGCTTCTCCTGCTCCTCTATGTTGGCTTGAGCTTCGTTCTGCGCCTTCGATTCAGCCTCCTTACCAAGGTTTACGATATAGTTGGCGGCATCGCGGATGTCGCTGATGTTGATGTTCATCAGATACAGACCGAACTTGCGCAGCTCCGTATCAATATTGTCCTTCACCTTTGCAAGGAACTTGTCGCGGTCAGAATTGAGTTCCTCAATGGTCATATCGGCGATTACAAGACGCATCTGACCGTATACCACGTCGGTGATGAGATTCTGCTTGTCGTCCATTGAGAGTCCGAGCATACGCTCTGCGGCGTTCTGCATAACCTCCGGGTCGGTGCTGATGGCTACGGTGATGGTAGTCGGAACGTCCACACGGATGTTCTGGGCAGAGATGGCGCCCGTAAGCTTACAGTCTATCTGCATCGGCTTCATCGAAAGGAAGTCGTAGCCCTGAATGATAGGCCACACGAAAGCAGCGCCACCATGATAGAGTTTGGCGGATTTTGTGCCGCCGGTCTTACCGTAAACGACGAGCACCTCGTCAGATTTACACTTACGATAGCGCGATAACACGCCAATTATGCCAAGCAGTACCACCACTACGAGCACCGCGGCAAGAATAAGAACGTTTGTTTCCATGTTATAGAAATAATGTATTTAAGAATTATGTATTATCTTATCGTGTCAACCTATGAAGTACTTGTTGTCCCTGTATTCCTTTACCGTAACCACCTCGTCGGTCTTATAGTCCGTACGTCCCGACTCAGACACCACGTCAAGTTCGCGTTCGGCTCCGTCACGATTTACGAATACAGTATAGCGTCCGTCACCCTGATTGATGTAGATGCGCCCTGCCCTACCCACGATGCTCACGGGCGGTTCGGGCTTGCGCAGGTTCTGAAGGCGGAAAGCAAGCATGTAGGTATAGAACAGCACCAGCATAAACACCATTCCTACCACCACAGCCAATGCGTACGTATACCATGCGTCGCCGACGAACAGCACCTTTGTCCATCCGAAGCCGATAAGAAAGTGGATAAGACCCTTGAAGGAGAACAGACTGCCAAGGTCAAAGTCGACGTTTGTGTCGCCGTCAACGTCGATGTCAAGCCCTCCGAAGAAGATGGAAATGACAAACTGAAGGAGGAATATTCCCGTAGACACAAGTGCCAAGAGCATGAATATTTCGGATGTTGCCATAAGGTTGTAAGGTTTTAGTTTTATTAATATAGCAAATTTACATAATTAATCCGATATACGTAACAAATAAAAGATAAATTTAAGAAAAACATATCTGACATTCAAGTATTTTGTGTAAGTTTGCAAAGTAAAGTCTTAACTCAACATTTAGCGATATGAATTCATTGAAAGATAGATGCATACGATTTGACTGGGCCATTAAGCGACTGTTGCGTCAGAAGGCCAACTTCGACGTGCTGGAGGGTTTTCTTACCGTCTTCCTCAACGAAAAGGTAAAAATAATGGAGATTCTCGAAAGCGAAGGCAATCAAGTATCTGCCGACGACAAGTTCAACCGCGTGGATATCAAAGCCAAAAACTCGAAGGGAGAGATAATCATTGTGGAGGTGCAGAATACGAGCGAGCTATATTATCTCGAACGTATCCTCTACGGTGTGGCTAAAGCAATAACCGAACACATAAAGCTCGGCAATACTTATCAGGAGGTGAAGAAGGTCTACTCCATCAGCATTCTCTACTTCGACCTCGGTCGTGGCTCCGATTATCTGTATATCGGGCAGAACAATTTCGTTGGTGTCCATACCAAGGACCATCTTGTAATAAGCACTAAAGAGGAGGGTGTCATCAAGCCTAAATACCCGGCAGAGATATTCCCCACATACTATCTTGTGCGTGTAAACAACTTCAACGAAATGGCAAAGTCGCCGCTTGAGGAATGGATGCGTTATCTCAAGGAAGGCGTTATCAACGAAAAGACCACAGCTCCGGGTCTGCGCGAAGCACGCGAGAAACTCCAATACTACTCTATGAGTGACGCAGAACGCTACGCATACGACGAGCATGTCAATGCCGTAATGATTCAGAACGACGTGCTCGGAAATGCCCGTGCTGAGGGACGAGCCGAAGGACGTGCCGAGGGCGAGCACAATAAGGCTGTGGATATAGCCAAAAACCTGAAGAAGATTGGTATACCAGTTGAACAGATAATTAATGCAACGGGATTGACCAAAGACGAAATCGACGCAATAATGTAAGCGTAACAATACAAGAGGGTGCGCATTCCATGTTTCTTTGCTTTTATTTCCTGCAAAGAAAACACGGAATGCACACCCTCTTAGGCTTTTATTGTTCTATCTATTATGCTTTTCTTATTCCACCAAATCCTTCTTGGGCAATACAAGATTGAGTATTACGGCGAGGAGGAACACCACTGCTACGCAATTCTCTGCAAAGACAGTACGGATAATCTCAGGGAAGATGGCGAACATGCCGGTGGCTTGTGTGAAGCCAAGACCGATGCTGAGCGACAAACTTACTATAACCATGTTGCGCTGAGAGAAGCCTGCACGAGACATCATGCCGAATCCGGCGAAGAGTATGCTACCGAACATCATGATGGTGCAACCGCCGAGAACGGCCTGCGGAATGGTGGTGAGGGCGTATCCAACTGCCGGGAATACGCCACCGAGAATCATAACAACGGCTCCAATGGCGATGGTAAAGCGGTTTACGACGCCCGAAATGGCGGCAAGACCGACGTTCTGGCTGAACGATGTGATTGGAGTACAACCGAAAATGCCCGACACTGAACTTACGAAACCGTCACAACAGATGGCTGATCCCATCTCTTTTGTTTCAGGATCGCGGTGCAAAGCACTGTTGCAAAGGGCGGAAGTGTCGCCGATGGTCTCAGTTGCAGAGACGAGATAGACAGCCACTACGGAAAGGATGGCGCCGATATTAAACTCCGGTGTGAAGGGAAGGAGGCGAGGCAAGGCGATGATTGACTGACCTGCAATGCCACTGAAGTCGACCATTCCCAGGCAGCAAGCCAACACATAGCCCACCAAAAGACCTACGAGAACGGAGAGAGAACGAAGGAATCCCTTTGCGAAAACCTGGCAAAGGAGGCAGGCAAGGAGCGTAACGCTACCCACAATCCAGTTGTTAAGGCTGCCGAAGTCGGCTGCACCCACTCCACCGGCAAACGAATTGGCGCCAATGGGAAGCAGCGAGAAACCGATGGCGGTCACCACTGTGGCTGAAACTACGTGCGGAATAAGCTTTATCCAGTACTTGACGAAGAGTCCGAGGAAGCCTTCCACAAGACCGCCGATGATGACAGCGCCGATAAGCGTGCCCATACCGTAAGCGCCGGCAAGGCTGATGGCGAGCGAAAGGAACGTGAAGGAGATGCCCATAACGATGGGAAGGCGCGAGCCGATACGCCAGACGGGATAAAGCTGCACAAGCGTACCGATACCGGCTATCACCATACAGTTCTGAATAAGGGCGGCACTGACTGCGCTGTCCAGTCCCACGGCTCCCGCAAGAATCATAATTGGCGTAATGTTGCTGACGAACATCGCCAGCACGTGCTGCAAACCAAACGGGAGAGCTTTCCCGATGGGCACTCTACCGTCAAGCTGATAGAGATTGTCGATTGAATTCTTCATATCGCTAAATGATGTAAAATTTGTGTATGGCTGCAAAATTACAAAAAAAAGACCACAAAAACCGTACGTTCTTGTGGTCTATTACGTTTGTCGTTGTAAAAACAAACCCTACCTATTATTATTCAACCTTATCTGCTTATTATTGCTTATACAATCCTAACTCATTCAGCTATCTATGTCTATCCATTCCTAACCGACCACGGTTATTTGTGTCTATACATTTCCTGACCGAAGCAGGGTCTGTTTTCGCATTGCGATTATTTCACCTCAATCTGGCGTGAAGCCTTCTCTTCCTTCTTCTCAATCTTCGGAAGGTCGATGGTGAGCACACCGTCGCTGACGTTGGCTGCAATCTTCTCCTTGTCTACATCGTCAGGAAGCAGAAGAGTCTGCTCGAACTTTGAGTATGAGAACTCGCGACGGAGATAATGTTCTTTCTTGTTCTCGTCCTTCTTCTCATCCTTATGCTCCATCTTGATGTGAAGGTTGCCATCGGCGTCGACGTTAATATTGAAGTCGCCCTTCTTCATTCCTGCGGCTGCAAGCTCTACTGTGTAGTCGTGCTCAGTCTCTTTAACGTTGATGGCTGGTGCGGTGGCATTTGTACGCGGCATGAAGTCGGTATCAAAAAAGTCATTGAAAACTTCAGGCATCCAAGTATTTCTCATTACTGGTAACATATCAAAAACCTCCAATTATATTTTAGTTGTTTTATCTTTTCTTTGCTCCCCTCGGGCTTCCGCCTTCGGTTTGCACTATCTCTAATGCAACTTGCATGCCAACGTCACAACCGTGAGGCTTTGCTGTTAAACAGTAAAGCGAAATATCAAACAAATAGACAAATAGTCAGATTATTCAGACAATCAGTCACAAAACATTGACAAATAGTCAGAAACAAAAGATAATCAATAATCTTGCGTTCGTGGGTGCGTGGCTACGGCGAAACGCCATAGCCTTCTATGTTTGTTTCTGACCTGGTGTATTAAAAAAATCCCGGCTCCTTCTTTCGGAACCGGGATTTCCCTTTATGTTATGTTCTGCGGATGTGCCGTCAAAGGGTCACACCTACCAAACCGTGTCATTTACTTGATGACAACCTTCTTCACCTTGCCGTCAGCAGTGCGAACGATGTTCAGACCCTTCTGCAGCTTGCTGATCTTAACGCCGTCAACAGTGAAGAGCTCTGCGTTAGCAGCCTCAGCGTTGATGCTGTCGATGCCGTTGGTAACGTCCTTAACCACGAGAGTAGCGTCGTAGATGCCACCACCGTTGTTGAGGATATTGTTGCCAGAAACAACGCAACCACCAGCGTCTACGCTGTTCCAGTCTACCTTGAAGCGGATGCGGTATGTACCCTCCTCTGCAGGAGCTGTGAACGAAGGCAGCGGGTTAACGTTGCAGTTGTTGCTTACTGTCTCGCCCTTAGAGTTGAGACCGGTTGAACCATTAGAAGCACTGTAGAAGCTGTAAGATACAACCTCAGTGCCAGTCTGGTCGTCGCTGTCAGCGTTGAATGAGAACTGCTTGTCGTTGTTGAGGTCTACGTATACGTAACCGTGCATCCACTCGCCAACATAACCGATAGCCGGAGTTACCTCAGCACCCGGAGTTACGGTGAAGCTCTGTGCTGTAAGATCCTCGTAGCCGTTCATTGTCTTGCCGAACTCGATGGTCTGTGCCTGACCGTTAACGGTGAGCGATACAGATGTAGAGTAGCGGCTTGCGTGAGTCTGCTTAGCGTCCTTCTCGAAGTTGATAGCATAATCCTCCTTCGGCTCCTCAGGCTGATCATAGTTGAACTCACCGTCATACATGAATGTATTGCCAGAGATGTTGAGAGCCATCTTGATTTCGTTCTCAGAAACGTTAACGATCTGGAAGGTAGCCCCGATTTCCTCACCCTCGCCACCGAGGAACTCCTCTGTAGCAGCATCAGGCTTAGCAACAATCATAGTCTCCTCTGTCTCTACAGTGCCGCCTTCCTCGTACGGAGTGGCACGCTGCTCAGTACCGGTGAACACGAGGTCAGCGGTCTGCTCGTTGAGAGTGATCTGCTTGAGAGTGATCTTGTATGACTCGTCGCTGTACTTAACTACGTTTACAGTAGCCTCGTCAGCCTGGAAGAGATTCTCCTCACTCTCTGACTCAGAATCGTAGATGCGGAGGTTGCTTGTGTAGCTGTTATTAGAAACCTCTGTAACTTCTACTGGAGGCTCTACGCCGTAGTAGAGGTTGAATGTGTAAGAAGCATCGTTCTTGAATACAACGTTGAATGTACCAGTGAGCTGGCCATCAGCGATTGTACCGTTCATAGAAACAACAACCACATCGTTATTCCAACCTACGTTAGTAAGTGTGAACTCCTGGTTCTCAGCTGTGAGAACTGTGTTGCCTTCTGACTCTGTGCCAGTAGCCTCGAATGTGACAGGGCCTACCTGACCAGGAACGCCGTCCATATCAGAGAAAGCGGGGATTGTAACCTCGTACTTGCCCTCTTCCTTAGCGAGAACCTTAACCTCAGCCTCTTCGTAAGTCTGAGTCTCGTTATTGCGAACCACCTTCAGAGTGTTCTTGTAAACGGTAGGAGCGATAGGCTCCGGCTCGTTCTGCAGATCCACAACAGTCACATACTTGATAGTAGCGTTGCTGCGGTTAGTGCCTTCCTTCGAACCGATGTTGATGCTTGTTGTTGTCCAGAAGTCAGATGTGAGATCCTTCCAGTCACCGGTAACACCATCATAGAGACCGTTGAACGACACGCCGTCGATGGTGCAGCCATCAGCCTTAGAAAGCTCGATGCGTACTGTGCCAGCCTCAACGTCCTCGTGTGCGTCAGAAACGGGGTGAGAACCGCCAATTGTGAGGTAGTCAGCCTTCATGCGCTTAGCACCCTTGGTGTAGTAGAAGTGCCATCCACCAATTCTCCATGCGCCAATGTTCTCGCCTACAGAGAGGATGTTCTCGTTAGCTGTGTATGCGCCGCAAGTAGAGAGGTCGATAACAGCAACGAGCTTCTGAGTGTTCCAGTCAATAGGAATGTTAGTCCACTCAAATGACTGACCGTTAGGAGCGAAGTCTACAGAACCGTCAACGGGGAAGCCCTCAATCTCAGGCTTTGGATCAGGAGCAACGTAGTCGGGGTCTGTACCTACAGTATACTTATCGCCATTAGCAGCCACCATGTCGATGAAGATCTTCTCAGCGTCGTCCTTGGTGTAAAGAACTGCCTTGACATCATAGTTCACCATGCTAACTTCGGTAGTACCGGTGTATGTGGTACGACCCTTCTCGTCAGTACCCTTTACAAGGTCAGAAGACTTGATGGTCTGGTTGCCGTTGTCGAAGGTTACAGACATGTTGATAACACCGTCAGACATCTCCTCGATGGTAACGTCAGCCAAGTCGAGAGGAACGGTTGTATTATACTGAGTGATGAAGATGTTGTCTGTGAACTTCTTAGAAGCCACAACAGTAGCAGGCTCTGTCCAGTCAAGACCTACAACCTCTACATAGTTATATGTAGCGTTGCTGCGGTTGTCGCCCTGTGTAGATCCGAATACGAGGTCGTTGTAAGTGAGAAGCTTAGCATAGTCGCTTGCCTCGAATGCCAGTGTGCCGTCAATATAAACACCATCCTGACGAAGCTCAACGCGAACGTTAGAAGGATCATTTACCGCAACATACTTTGTAGGAGTTTCACCGAGCTTCTCGCTGTTGCGGAACTGGATGGTGAATGTGTGTGTAAGCTGCTGCCAACCAGTCGCTGTATAAACATTATCGTCATTCGTGTAATAGAAATGGAGGACAGCGCCGTCAGTAGGATTCCACTCTGCAAGGTTAGCTGCATTGTTAGCGAATGAGAAGATGTTCTCATTAGTGCCCGTGATGTTAGACAAATCCAGCTTTGCTACAACCTTGTGTGTGTCCCAGTTGATGGTGAAAGGCTTAGCCTCGATTTTTGCGCCGTTAGCAGCAAAACCTGCCTCAACAAGCGGACCCTCAGTAGTCTCAACAGTGGAACCGCCGGTAGAACCGCCGCCTGTGCTACCACCAGCGCCCCAGCCTTCATTCGTGCCAAAAACCACATCGATTACTGCCGAGTAAACCATAGTACGGACATTCAATGTAGCATAAGCCTTTGCGGGGTCTTCCTGATACTTCACATAAAGCTTGCCAGAAGAAACTGCGTTTGCATCAGGCATCGTTGTGCTGTTTGCTGCCGTGCCGCTAAGATTATCACCTTCGATAATAACAAAGCCATCTTCCGTTCTTCCAGAGACATTCGAGAATGTAATATCTCCAAAATTGTCACCATACTGTTCTTCATAAAGATTGAAGAACGTGACATTGTACGTACCGTCACCATTAGGCGTGACAGTAAGTTTAGCATCTGTTACGATGGACGGACAGTTTATCACCTCCGTTACAGACCGCTGGTCCGTAAAGTCGATGGCCATTGCCGCAACCGTCGTAACTAACAATGCAAGAAGGGATAGAATCTTTTTCATAATCCTTTTCTTTTAATTGATAGTTAGTTGATATTGATAAAGTGAATAAAAAATAGACTTGTTTTTAATTTTAATCGTTTTTAGGTCACTATGGTTTAAGTGGTCTGTCGTGCTTCTTTGCACACGAGTTATAGTATATTGATGCTAATTATATGTATTCGTTGCAAAATTAATAAAAAAAATATGTAGCAACAAATTTTTGAACTTTTTTGTTTAAAGATATGCAGTTAAACCAATAAATAGGGATAATTGGAGCAAACAAAAAACAATCAGTTGGTTTGGATTTGATCAGGTTTTTGGCAAAGTTGGTTTGGATTTGCTCATGATTTCAAGCAAAGTTGGTTTGGATTTGATTAAGTTTTTCGGCGAAGTTGGTTTGGATTTGAATAATATTATGTATCTTTGTCACTGATATATAACCATTTAGATATGTTCAAACGAATAGCACTCAATTATCTTCGCGAATGGGCGAAGAAGGACGAACGAAAGCCTTTGGTCTTGCGTGGCGCACGTCAGGTGGGCAAGACCACGCTTGTAAGAATGTTTGCCGAGGAATTCAGCAACTATATTTACCTTAATCTTGAGGAAAAAGAGAACGCTGCTTTGTTTGCTGCCGACTACTCTTTCGACGACTTGCTGTCCGGCATTTTCTTCAAAGCCAATGTACGCCAGGACAACAGACGCACGCTGATATTCATCGACGAGATACAGAACGAGCCTAAGGCTGTGCAGACGCTGCGCTTTTTCTACGAGAAACGTCCCGACATTTATGTCATCGCCGCAGGTTCACTATTGGAAAGCCTTATGGACAGACATATCTCGTTTCCCGTAGGAAGAGTGGAATACATGGCTCTACACCCCTGCACGTTCGTGGAGTTTCTTTCTGCCATAGGAGAAGAAATGCTTGCTGAGAAGGTGGAGGCGGTGGACGTGCCGCAGTCGCTGCACAGCTATGCGCTGGAACTCTTCAAGAAATACATGATAATAGGAGGACTGCCGGAGGTGGTGGCTAACTATGCTCAGCATCGCGACATGGTGAGACTCGGAGGCATATTCAACGCCTTGCTTTCGGGATATCGCGACGATGTGGAGAAGTATGCCAGCAAACCGAAGGAGCAGGACTCCATACGCTACATTCTCAACTATGGCTGGACATCTGCTGCCCATCGCATACAGTTCGCAAAGTTCACCAACTCATCATTCAAGTCGGCTGATGTCAGCAATGCCTTCCGTACGCTTGAGAAGACTCTGCTTCTGGAACTGGTCTATCCTCTTACGTCTACATCCTTGCCGATACTGCCCGATCTGAAGAAAAGCCCCAAGCTATTGTGGCTTGACACGGGGCTGGTGAATTATGTGGCAGGAATGCAGGAGGAACTGCTCTTCTCAACTGACAGCGACGAACTGTGGAACGGCGACATCGCCGAACATATCGTAGCGCAGGAACTGCTTGGAGCGACAACGACGTTCGGCGAGAAACGGATGTTCTGGGTGCGCGACGCACGCAACTCTCAGGCTGAGGTAGACTTCGTAATCCGACATAAGTCGCATCTGTTGCCGATAGAAGTGAAGACCGGCAACAACTCGAAGCTACGCTCCTTACATCAGTTTATGGAGGATTCGAAGGAACGTATAGCCCTTAGAATATGGAACGGACCGATGACATCGGACGTAATAACACGAAGCAACGGCTGTCCGTTCACTCTCTATAACATTCCATTGTATTATGCAGGGCAACTGGAAAGGTTTCTGGAAGGAAGACATGCAAATATCGTCTAAAGAGTAAAATCCTGTTACAAAATAAAAATTGATTCTAGAGATTTAGATTGCTGTTTTTATGGTGTTTTGCGGTGCTAACGGCACCCATGCTTAACAATAGCGCCACTTTTACAGTCCAATAGTGCCACTATTAGAGTGTAA